>Ga0222714_10000221_pt1 | contig 68131 bp, 80 predicted proteins | sample C33_3DmetaG_FD_165048 | JGI IMG/M metagenome (GOLD analysis project Ga0222714, IMG submission 165048) | Estuarine water microbial communities from San Francisco Bay, California, United States - C33_3D | ecosystem: Environmental > Aquatic > Marine > Unclassified | place: USA: California... | reverse complement strand
TTCATTTGGTGTTTCCGAAAAAATTATCTTTTTCCATTTGGTCAAGTTTTTTGCTGATATCGCTTCCTCTTAATCCTAGGTTGACGACATCAGCGCCTGAATATTTGGGTGTATATTGGTATAGTTTTTGTGCTTTTTGGTCTAGTCCGAAGTGTTGCATGAAAGACAGTAGGTGGTTTGGATCAACTTTATGTATGTCTTTGATGACATCGTGAATTTTGTAATTATGATTTTCTGGATTTTTGAGCATGTTGTATGTTTTCAATATGATCATGGTCGGGGTGATTGTTTCGTATTCAAACTTGTTGTTAATTAAAGTTGTCTGTAACTTTTTGTCGGGTTTATTCTGGCTCAAAAGGTATGCAAGCATGGCTGGCAAACCGTTCATGCTGTCAGTTGGATTTGGATCAGACACTAACATTCCATCTGGCAACACATTGTGCATGATATTAAGGCTTGTGAGGCTGCGGACGAAATTTGCGGGTGAGCGGCTTTGTTTAAGTCCTGAGATGAATTCCTTGTGGATTCTTTCCTTACTCACATTATCCAAGTCCTTGTAGTGGGTGATTGCCTCTTTTGTTTTGGGATCAATGTGATTGAGGATATCATCGCTATTGTAGCGGTTGAAGAATCGAACCACACGGAGCACACGAAGTTGGTCTTCGCCAAATCTGTGGTATGGATCACCGACTACGGATGTCTGTTTGTTTTGGATATCCTTGATGCCTTTGCCGGAATTGTAATCCTTGACTTTCTTGGTGACGGCATCGTAAAAGAGGGCGTTGTAATTCAAGTCTCTTCTTTGTGTATCTTCTTCGGGTGTTGCGCCGAATTCGGTTCGTTCGGGTTTTCTGGATGCACCCGAATAGACTTCCTTTCTGAATGTGGCTATTTCAAATTCATGTATCACGCTGCCTTTTAGGTCTTTAACAATGATTGAAAGAACACCTTGATCCAATCCCTTGTTGAATATTTCCAATTTGAGGTTGCCGATAGCTTTGCCGTGGAGGATGCTTCGGGTTTCTTCTGGTAGGGCATTGGTCGCTAGGTCGTAATCGTTGATTTCTTTGTTTAGGCCGTGGAATTGGTTGAAAAGGTGATCACGGACTGCTCCCCCGACGACATAGCAAATTTTGCCATGAGCGTTCATAATACGGACAATCGCTTCCAGTTCATCTGGGACTGGCATTTCGGTATCGAGAGTTTCGAGTTCCTCGTTAATTAGCCATTCTTTGAATTTCATAGTAAGCCTTTTAAAACATTAATATCTTCTGATGGGAATTTGGATTTTACAGCACCAAGAATTTGGTTTAGGGGAAGATTTTTCATTTTCAAACTTTTGATCATATCTTCCGGGGTTTGAAAATCCTGTTTTTTGTTTTTTTCGGCGTTTGTTTTGCTTTTCTTACTGGCGGCATCTAGGGCTTGGTCATTTTTATCGATAGATTCTTGGGACTGTGGTTTTCTTCCCATTTTATCTGAGTAGATGAGAATGAGAAGCAATTTGATTTTCTCGTCTGGTACTAATACGCCGTTTTTGAAATATTCAGCGACGAATGATTTGGAGAATCCACCTTTTGAGACATCCATGTGTCGTTGTATTAAAAAGTCAAAAAGACTTTTGTTTTCATCATAGGTTTCCTTGATTTCTTTGGGAGTTATGCCAACTAGTTTGTCAATTTCTGGCTGGTAGTATTCTGGATCCTCGTGTCTAAGGCTTCGAATTTTTCCTGTTTCTCCCGGTTCTGTCCATGGTCTTGATCCTGAATCGGTGGTGATGGTTGTGGCTGTAATTTTGCCGATATCGTGTAGCCAAGTTGCGAGTTTGAGAATTTTCATTTGTCTGGCATCGGGCACGACATCTATATCTTGAAGTATGGTGCTCCAAGGTTCTATTGTCTTAAGTTTCAAAAGGTGACGGATTGCTTGTGGTATTGACCTTCTTACCAGCAGGGTGTGTGTCAGCACATCTCCCTCTGGGTGATGTTTGGGATCTTGGGGAATAGGTTTGAGTAACTGTGCATATTGTCTTGCCAGTTCGATTGCACTTTCATTTTGGAGCCATTCTTTGAATTTCATAATGAATATTTATAATTAAGGGACATTTTTATATATAAAACAAATTGTAAACAAGGGAATTTTTATGAGCAAGAGTTTTGGTGACTGGATAAAAAACAGAGTATTATCTGAGGGTGGAGTTGGTAATTTCGATCTTAATGATTACATTGAGAGAAGAGCGGAAATCAAGAGTGGCAGGAAGACAACTCCATTAATATTTTGCAAGAGCGGTCTCAAGTTATCAGTGCAGGCTGGTGCAGACAGATATTCTTCACCTATGAATGATATGGGTCCGTATCGGGGGGTTGAGATTGGGTATACTAGCAAGAAAGTACCTGAATTTTTGCCTTACATAGAGAATCCTGATGATGATCCTATGAATGCGGTTTATTCTAATGTTCCTGTGAAGGTTGTTGAGGACATTGTTGATAAAAATGGTGGTATAGTTGAAGAAGAACAATAAAAATAAAATTTGGTTAGCAATCTATGGCAACTAGATTTTTTTTGGAATTTAGTCCAAGGTTATAGATGCTGAGATCTTCGATAGGGAGACCGAGTTGTATTGCGTTTGCCAAATTTTCTGTTTCTGGGAAGTCTTGTAGGATTTCTATCATTTTGTCTTTATTGGCACGAAAGGCTGAGGAAAATATACCGGTATTGAATTGTGATAATAGTTCATCGGCTTTTTGGCCATATTTGGATTGGAAGTAGGGTATCCAATTGGTATCAACTTTTTCTTTGTAGGTAATAAAAAGGGGATTATGATCGTCGTTGAAATCGTATTTGGTTAATTGTGTGTTATGGATTTTTGCCACGCCTCCTGTGGCTTGTATCTCTGGTTTCATCATGAATTTTTCGCATGCTTGGTCGTGAAATTGGGATGGAATGTCTGTTTGGTCTTTCTTAATTGGTTCGACACGCATGACGACATTGGGTATTTGCGTGTCATAGACTTTGGCGAATTTGCCGCTGCCCAGTAAATTTCGTGGAGAGATGTTTTTCGGGTAATTGTATTCTGGGTTTTCTTCTTCCAGCCAGACTTTGAAGCTTTGCATAATTGTTATTTATAAAGTTATCTTAAACTTCGATCATCCAAACTTTTGGGGTGACATCGAGCAATTTAGAAATAGATAGTCTGGTATTTCCCGCAACGCAATAGTAATTATTTTTATATTTGAGCACTATTGGCGCTGGCAGCGGTATGTTTTTTTCGATTGCGGTTTTGATATCATTGACTGCTTTGTCTTTCCAAGAATTGATTAGTTTCCAATTTAGGTTTTTGTCATTTGAGTTTGTGTTGTCTAATTTACTCCAAATTATTTGAGATAATGATTGTAGTTTGCCATTTTGGAATGCTTCGAATATATCTTTTTTTGATATATTTAGGGCATTTGACTGTCTGACAAGTTCATTTTTTTCCTGATTGAAATCTGGCTTATACCAAGACTGAGTGGTTTTGTTTTTGAGCTCAGCGAATTCTTTAAAGGTCATCATATGGTTATTTTCTTGGTTCGAGTGCTACCTGCCCATCATCACTTTGCCAGACAACATCGTAGTCATCTGGGTTGAGGCTAGTTGTTTGTGTGCCTTTTTTGGACGCTTTGGTGAGTAGTGTGATAAGACCTTGGTGTTTGCGGATTCCTTCTGGGGTGAATGCGAAGGTGAGTTGTTTTCCGTGGAGTTCAGAGGGTGGTTGTTGCAAACCTAGGAGTTCATCTTCAACATCAGAGTATTCATCATCACTTAGTTTGTCGTAATTCAATGATTGGTTATTCATAAGTCCAGTGCCGTCCTTATGAATAATTCTGATATATTGGCTTTCCAACCAGAGTTTGAAGTTCATGATTTTATATATTTGATTTTGATTAATCTTTTGGGGAAGTGTTTTATTTGGATGCAACTAGGAAGTTGTCATTTTCTTCATTGGAATATAGAATGAATTTGGGATCTGTTGAAGCAAGTTCATTACCTTGTAGTTTAACATCAAACTTTTGTTTTGAGGATTGGTTATATCCTAATACTTTATATTTATTGGAGAGTTTGATCCAGAGTTTTTTAGCTTCTGGAGTTTGCATGACATCGCTATAGAGTTTGGTTTTGGATAGAATAAAATCGTACATAACTGATGCTAGTCCTTTGCCTCTGGCTTGTGGTTTTACGCCTAGAGTATTAATTTTGTATCCGTCTTCAAATTTTTCTAAACCGACATACCCTAATGGGATGTTGTTTTCGTAAACGATAAGTTTGACATTATCTGGAGTTTCTGCCCATTGAAATTCGAAGTTTGAGAATTTTTCTTTATTTTGTGTAATTTTATCTGCTTCTGATTTGGCCCAATCGATGAATTTATTGTAATCAATATTAGATTTGAGTAGGCTGGTGCTATTTTTTATTTCATGTAAATTAAGCCATTTATTGAAAGTAATCATGATTTTATATATTTGATTTTGATTAATCTTTTGGGGAAGTGTTTAAGTGCTATTGCCAATCTATGATGGCCTTTCATGAGAGTATGATTGCCATTTTTATCGACTTTAATTTCGATTGGGTGTTTAATGCCATTTTTGAGGATATCTTTAAGTAATCCGTCTTTTTCGGCTTCTTTGTATTTGAGTCTAAGTAGTTCTTGATCGTTTCCTTTGGCTACCTTGTAGATTTTGTATTTATGGTCATGGAGTTTAACTGATCCGAGGATTTCTTTAGCTGTTTTAGAATCTTTATTGGTGTTTTCATTTTCCATAAAAGTTTTGAAAGATATGTTGAGAGATGGGTTATAGGAATCACCTGTGAATTGTCTTTGGAAGGCTCTGAGGTCGCCTCTGGTATTTGCGAATGGTGATTGGTAGTATCTGCCTCTGACTTCCTTTTCATCTGTGTCGGTATTTGATTTGATTGAGAATGGTTCGTAGAGGATATCTTTTACTTTTTCTGTCCAGTTTCTTTTTGTAGAGTAATCGAATATGTTGATGTCCATATCATCGAATTCTTTTTCATTATTCATGTATTTTGGATCATCTTTGATTTTGTTAATGCAGTCAGCGAGTTGTTTCTTTTTATCTGGTCCCCAGTTTGCTATTTCGACATTTTGGTTTCTGGTAAGAATGAAGCCGAGTTTTTTGACTGCGTCAGCAATTTTGTCGAATTTGTTTGACTGTAATGTGCTGTTTTTGGAATAGAAATCATAGAGTGGCCATTTTCGGATATTTGGCTCAAATTTTTCTATGAAGCTGACTGTTTCTGGAAATATCCATCCAACTTTTTTGAGATCATCTATTTTTTGTAGTTCAGTGGGATTTGCTTCGTTGATGTGCTTATCGATGATTGGCATGAATTTTTCTTTGAAGTCTTTGACGGTGAGTATTCCGGCGGCGATAGCGTGATCTCCTCCTCCTGTGACATTGACATCGATAAGTTCTTTGGTTATTGGGTTGTAGAAATGCTCACCTAGTCCGTTCATGATTTTCCTTTTAGGCAAAATATTAATTATTTATTGTTTATTATTTATTTTAAGTATTGATTGGTGAGAGAGGGATTTGAACCCCCGTAGGCATAAAGCCGTATGATTTACAGTCATATCCAATTGGCCGCTCTGGCATCTCACCGATTTGAATATATTAGCAATAATACTATAGTAATAATGTTTCCTCGATAGCTCAGCTGGTAGAGCGGCAAACTGTTAATTTGCATGTCCTAGGTTCGATTCCTAGTCGAGGAGTTTGGGGATTTCCTAATTTAAAATAAAATTATTATGCCGTTCGGTAGGAAATAGCAACATATAGATATAATTATTTCATATTTGCTAAGTTGTGCATAATTTCATCTCTTACTTGTTTTAGTTTGGCTTGTGTAGTTTGTTGCCAATTAAATGCTTGTGGATATCCTGCGTTGTTCATGAGTCTAGCTGTGTTCAGTAGGACATGGTCGATTTCTGGGAATGCTTGTTGGGCTGTTTTTTCCAATTCCACTGCCTGCAAAGCTGGATTGGTTTTGTCTGCGTATCTCTGTGCGGCTTTCTGCTGGCTGGTTTGCATGCCTAATTTGGATTTGACATAATCCATGCCTCTTTGGAGTATGTTTTGTTCGTTTAGATATTCCTGAAATGTTTTCATTTTTTTGCCTTTTATCGTAATTTTTGTGCTCTTACATATTTGTCTAGGAAAGGTTCGGCATCCTTTTTGTTTCCTTGTGCCCAGTTGTAAAGAGCTTTACCCAGTTCTTGTGTTTGTGGGTTCTTGGGATTCAATTTAATTTGTCTTGCGAAGACATCATAAAGTTGATGCCAGTCTGGGTCTCCCATTTTGTCCGCTATAGAGGAAAGGGAGAAGGGTTTGTTTGTTTGGGGTTGTTGGGTAGGTTGTTGTGGTTTATTGATTTGTTGTTGTTGGGGCTGTTGTTGAGTTGTTTGTGGTTGTTGAGTATTATTAATTGGTTTCTTGGAGAGTGGAAGGAGTTTGAGTAGTTGTTGAGCTGCGGCTATTTGACCAGCAGAAGCTTTAGGTCTGGGGTTGTTGCCAGCAGTTTCCATTTGAGCTTTTGCTGCTTGACCAGCTATGGGGTCGATTGCGCTGATTTTTTGGACCATGTCAATTATTTCTTCTTTTCTGGGCGTGGTTTCTTGTGACATGCCGGGGGAAAATTGATCACCTGTGAGTGGATTATTTTTGTGCATGGAGCGATTAAAGTCTTTATTATTAAAGATATTGGCTAATTCGCTTTTAATTTCTGGAGTGATAGGTTCTTTGAAATACATGGTGATTGGATCATGTCTTTCGGTCCAATCTGCGCTATTTTCTGGTGTTTTGTAGTAAGCTAATCTTTTGTTGGCGACATAATCGTCAAGAATGTCAATCAGTTTAGGATTAGCTAGGGCGGCGAAGCTTATTCTTCCTTCTACTTCACCTTTGGGAATGGCGTACTGGGCTCTTGGGTGTTTGGCGTAGCTATGAGGTTGCCTGTAGTGCCAGCCATTTTCATTTTTAGCTTGAACTAATTGGGTAGATTGGCTGGTTTTATTGTGTATATCCCATTGGTGTGGCACATCGTCATAATGTTCGCCAGCGTTTTTATTTGGGGTGCGAATATTTTTGTAAAGTGCATCAAAAAGTGAGTAATACATTCTATATGGATCGTAGATGCTATCTTTCTTGCCTTCAAAGTTTTTAAAAAGGTTTTGAATTTTTTGTGGACCGTGAAGTTTGAGCAAAAAATCCAAATAATACTTTTCCAATTCATTTCTTGGTGGGACGGGTGGTTGGAATTGTGTATTTTCGTTTATTGTTTGTAGCCACTCATAGAATGTTTTCATTACATTTCCTTTTTTCTATTTAGTTGAGTCGTTTTAATATTTTTCGTATCTAATATTATGGAGGTGACTTATGTTGTGGTTAACGTTTTCTGTTTTTGCTGCGTGTTTTTTAGGAATAGTATTTTTGGTTGTTTTGGGTTGTACCTTATTATCTAAAGAAGAAAAAGACGATAATTTTATAGATGATGCTAGTAAAATGCGTGTGTTTATGAAAAAATATATACAATATGAAGAGGACAAGAGAGTTGGGTAGCATGAAGCATTTGTAGGAAGAAAAAATAATAAAAATTTTTTGCTTCGTTTGTTTTATTCTGGCATCTATCTTATTATCCCTGATAGTGGGGATTTAATTGAAAGGTAAAAAGATGAAAAAGTTAGCATTACTGGTATTGATTTCTGGTATGGGAGTTTTGGTTGCTCAGGAGCCTGCTCCTCAAAAAGGTCCTCCTCCTAAAGAAGAAAAGGGTCGTCCCCCATTTGGCAAAGACAGAGGTCCAATTAGCTGGAAAAAGTTGATTGAGACAAATGATAAGGACAAGGATGGATTTTTGAGTAAGGAAGAATTATCAGGTGGTCGTAATATGTGGGACCGCTGGAAGAAGGCTGATGTTGATATGGATGGCAAGCTTAGTGAAAAAGAATTCAATGACTATCAAAAAGAAGTGATGGAAAGATTTAAGGGTGGTAAGAAAAGAGAGGACAGAAAAAAGGACTAACATTTGTTATATTGCGATAAAAAGCCCTGTCAATATGGCAGGGCTTTTTATTTTAATTGTGGAGATTGTGAATAATGAGATATAATGATTTGCAATCTTGGTTGTCTTGTAGAGGAGAGTTCTTTCCTTTGATGGGCAAATCCCACACAGATGATGCATCTAGGCATAGTGGTTTGTCTAATTCTATTGATGCCAAGGATGATTTATTTAGGAAGGGCTGGATGCGTGTCACATTTTTAAATGATATTATTTATATTAACAATCCAAAGGTTATCCCAAATCGTGAGCAAAATCAAGAATTAATCGATTTGGCAATAATTCGTGGAAACATAAATAAGATAATCCACGACAATGATAATTATGAAAAAGTATTGTGGACAAAAGGTGAAACATGATTTCTTTCGTAGAGTATTTGGTTGAAGCTACCAAGAACAATGAAGGCAAGATCAAAATTGTTGCTATTCAGGGTTCTCCCAGAACGAAAAAGTCATGTTCTGGCGGTGATTCAAAAACTGCTTTCTTGATGAATAAGGCTTTGTCTTCACTTTTGTCTGATGTAAAAGTGGAAATTTTAGATTTATGCGTGATGGATACAGAGCCTCAAGTTCGACCTTGCAAGGGTTGTATTGGTACTGCAAATGGCTTTCAATGTCATTACCCGTGTTCATGTTATGGAAAGGGCGATGGCACTGATGATTTTATGCATGAGAAGGATGTTTACAAAAAACTAGAGAATGCAGATGGGTTTGTTGTCTTTACTCCTGTTCATTGGTATGGACCTAGTTCTCAAGTGAAAGCTTTTTTTGACAGACTTGTTTGTGTAAATTTAACTTTGGATGTGAAGGATGCCAAAAGAATTTTAGACGATGATATTAAGAATCCAAAAGTAACAACTGCGGCAGAGCTTTCTGGCAAATACAGAGACTTGTTAAAAAATCACTATGAGGGCAAAGTTGGAGCATTTTTCATTCATGGAGATGATGGGGCGAACGACTACACTAATCGCAAGTTGCCTTTATCCATGGTTGACTATGAAGAGAATGGCTATGTTAGTCCTAGGGAGGCAATAGTTCCTCTAGTCAAACAATGCCGATACAGTGGAATTTTTGTTCCAGATAATTGTGTAGAAGGTGTGGTTTTTGGTTATAAAAAACCGTATAGTCAAAATAACAAAGATGTTAAGAGTGCTGAAGAACTAATAGACAAGGCTGTCGAATTGGTTGGCAACCTTGTTAATGAAATCAAAAAAAGAAAGAAAAATCAGTAATCTAGAAATTCTTCAAATCTGTTCGGATCACTATCAACTTTTTCAAAATGGATATGGTTGGGTACAAATTTTACATTAGGTCTTTTTTTCCAAGTATAACCAGATCCGATTTCGTATACTTGTGGAGGAATGTCTACGTTAAAAACTCCCTCTTTTAGCTTTATTATTGTCCAAACATGTTGGTCACCGATATGTGCGGATACTGTGGAAGCTTCAATCCCATGGGTTTCAAAAACCTCTGCGATTTTGCTGGCAATATCCTGACAGATGCCACCTGCTCCCAATTCTGGATCTTGTCCGTCTTCATCTTGTTCCCATTCATCATAAGCTTGTTGAGCGGCTTCTATGATTTTTGGAATAAGTAATTTAATATCTTGGAATGATTTCAGAGGTTCTTGATTCTCATTCAGCCAATCTGTGAAGAGTTTCATTTTATTCCATATTTTGCGAGAATAGTATTCACTGCTTGTCCAAGTTCTCCTGTCATTTTTTGCTTTGTAGCTGGATTTAACGCAGGAGCAGCAGGTGCACCGGGTTTTGCAGCTGGCTGATTAGTAGCAGTTGCTTGTGGTGTACCGGGTTTGGCAGCGGTTGCAGGTGCAGCGGGAGCGCCGGGTTTAGCTGGTTGTGCTGGAGGAGCTTGTTGTTCCTGAAGTTTCTTTTCAACAAACTGTGCAAATGTGTACATGCTGATTCCTTAAAAATATATTTTATATATTTGTTTGTAATTGATTTAAAATTTGTTCTACTGGTAAAAGATCTTTGTAATACATGTTGTAGCAATCATCTCGTACAACAAAACCATTAGTACCGTCAATTTCTCCTTTTTTAAGAAATCTTGCATTTTGGTAGTAAAGATCTTTTGGATAATATCCCATAAGGAATACTTCCGTTGGAAGTTTTTTATCTTTGGGCTGGTACACACGTGTAAAAAGGTAGTACTTGCATTTCTGTTTTGTATTATATGCAGCAACGCTACACTCGAAATCTGGAGATGGTATGACCGATGTTTTTTTTGATTTTACATCTATGGTATCATTATTCAAAATTAGATCATAGTCATATGTGTTATGATTGGTTGTTATCGGAATCTGAAAATAGGATTTGGTAGCAGCCTCTCCTATGAAGCCTATGAAATTTCCTTTACCGTTCATGATGGAGTTTTTAAGTTCTCCCATTTGAACGGATTTATAATAGGAATGAACTATCATTTCTTTGGTGGTTTTTATTTGGATCATATTGTGAATTATATGCCAAAAAATTTAAATTTGTACTTTTTCTTTTTGTAATCTTTTGATAATTTTGTTCATAGATGAATTGCTTAGGTCCATGTACTTTACGAGAAGCAGTAAATATTTTATTTTATCGGCTGCTTCTTTATTACCCTGTGTTGATAATTCCTCGATATATTGATTGTAATCTTCGAAAATTTTTTCTAGTGTCATGACTTGCCTTTCTTTCAATTCTTTCAGCATCCATTTATATTTATGGTTATTGTTGGGCGATCCACAGATAAATTTCTGTTTAAAAGATGTTTTCCCAATATTGAATGTGGGCAAAAAATTGTTCCCGAGTTGCAAATAGGTATGATATGATCGAACACATCGCAGTAATATGTCATAAGGTCTGATGGTCCCCAAGCAAACTGATCATTAATTCCTCTTTGTTTTCCGGGAATGGGTTTTTCGTAGGCATATTGATAATCCATCGGGACGTTAAGTTTATTAAGGTTGTAACTTCTAGGGTTAAATGGTGTCTTCATGTCGGAATCAAATCGCATTCTGAAAACACAATCAAATTTTATTTTGTATTTTTGTTCAAAATTTCTGCGCAGTAGATCTGCCTGTTTCATGCTATAAAACATACTAAAATGGCTTGAATTTTTTCTCCAATTACGATCTTTTACTTGATAAAAAAGCTTATCAAAATGAGGTGTGAGCCTTTCGTTTTTTTCTACTTTATAAAAAACATTCGGATACTTATTCAGTATTGATTCTGCTGTTTCGTCTAAATTAAATTTAACATTTGAGTAACAATATTTTTTTAAAAAATCACTATGTTCCCACGTGTGGGCAAAAGTATGTACATCACAAAATCTTTGAAAATTTCGAATAGTTTCTAAAGACTTGTTTGAAAATCTTTGAATACCACTTATTCCAATCGCAATTCTTAACTTTTTAAAATGTATCATTTTTCTATATATTTATATATTTTTATTTGGAACTTAATGAAAGAAATAAAACAGTTTCATGGGCATTCTGGAAGTAAAATTTACCTCATGCAAAATGATGGTGATTTATTTGTGCGTAAAGAGGGTAACATAACAAGAAATCTTGAGAGGTATGAATGCTTAGATAGTTTGAATTTGGTTTTCCCAAAAATAATTCGAAAGGGCAAAGACCATTACGATATGGAATACATCAAACATTTGGATATGAAAACATATTTAAGATTTTTTGATGGCAGCATGCTTTGTGATTTTATTTTGTCTGTCATATCCAAATTGGCATCAGAACAGACAATCAAAAAGTATTCAAATGTATATGCTGATATGATTGAAAGCAGTCCTTGGCAAATGTTTTCTTTCAAGAAAGATGATTTTCTTGAAAAACTTCCTGCCTATTTGCCTTGTAGTAAATATCATGGTGATCTTACACTGGAAAACATTCTTTTTGATACCTATCATGATAGGTTTGTATTAATAGATCCTATTACAACTGTGTACGATTCTTTTGTTTTCGACTTGGTCAAATTGAATCAGGATTTATTGTGTGGTTGGTTTGCTAGAAATGAAGATGCAAGTATAAGTGAAAAAACAAAAAGTATTTATGAAAAAATAAAATCTAAATATGCATTTGTTGATAATAAGTATCTGACAATTTTGATGCTTTTTAGAATCATGCCTTATTGCAAAAATGAAAATGACAAAAACTTTTTAGTAAAAAGTATTGAGGATCTATGGATGTAATTATTCCTTGTGCCGGTTTGTCAACTAGATTTCCTGATATGAAACCGAAATATCTTCTTGAAGATGCAGACGGTAAATTAATGATTGAATTGGCTATTGGAGAATTGTCTGGTCATCGAATTAGTATTGTTGTACTGAAAGAGCATGTTGAAAAATATGATGCCCATAATATATTGACAGAAAAATTTGGAAATTCCATAAATCTCATCGTGCTTGAAAAACGGACCAAGGGTCCAGCAGATACTGTTTTTCAGGCTCTGCTTTCTATTCAGAACGCTGATCAATTTTTAGTTAGAGATTGTGATAGTTCATTTGACTGTCAATTAGAATCGGGTAATTATGTTTTTGTTTATCCTACAAAAGAATTGGATTTACAAATTGAAAAGAAGTCGCTTGGGCATGTCTTCAGCAAGGATGGGGTAATTGAGGCTATATCTGAAAAAAGTCTTTTATCGGACTTATTTTGTGTGGGAGGATATCAGTTTAATTCTAAAAAAGATTTTTTTGATGCATATTTGGCCTGCTCAGATGTTTATGGAGAAATATATTTATCGCATGTCATAAACGCCAGCATAGGAATGGGATGCGAATTTCGATGCAGACAGGCAACAAACTACAAGAATTTTGGAAACCTAGAATTATGGCAGATTCATAATACTAAGTAATTGTTATGGTTCTTTGAATGCTCTGTTCGTTGTAAAATTCATTGAGAACACTTGTTGCTGTGAGAGTATGAGTACCTACAGAAAGCACAGTGCCTTTTGGTGGATCATATTCGATTGAACCGGGCACTTCCCCACCTGCAGTTGCAAGCACAGATGCGTTCAGAGTTTTTTCATCTAGAGCATATCCAGAGGCACGATTTAGTGGATCTGGCCAAAACATAGTTGGAACTACTGGGCTAGGTTGCGTGGTATCTAAAATGCCTACTACATGGCTTTTTCCTACTTGAATTTTATTCCAAGTTTTACCTCCAGCATATATTTGAACAGGGCTTGAAACCTTAATTGGTGAATTTGGCTGAACACCCCAGTACCACAAAGTTCCATTTGTTTTGAGTGCGGCAGTCCAATTTGAAGATGCGCATGCAACTTGCTTCCAATCGCTGCCAACGGCTGTAGTTTGCACTGGTGATGATCTTGATGCGATTGTATTATCACCTAGCTGCCCACTTGTATTAGCCCCCCACATCCACAAAGTTCCATCTGTTTTTATGGCTGCCGCATTGCCCTGTCCACAATCAACCGAAGCCCATGTTGCATCTGTTCCGACTTGGACTGGAGATGATCTGTGAGACGATGTATTGTTCCCCAGTTGGCCATTCCCATTGTTGCCCCAAGTCCACAAAGTGCCATCTGTCTTGATTGCTGCTGAAAAATATTGACCGGATGATATTTTGGACCAATTTGTGTTATTTCCAACCTGAATAGGAGAGCTTCTATGAACGTTTGTATTCTGTCCTAATTCTCCAAAAAAACTAGCGCCCCAAGACCACAAAGTGTTATCAGTCTTTATTGCTAATGCAAAGTTTTCTCCAGCAGAGACAGATAGCCAAGTAGTCTCAGTACCAACTTGTACAGGAGAGCTTCTATGTGTAGTGTCGTTCTTGCCAAGCTGGCCCCACTGATTGTTACCCCATGTCCACAGACTTCCATCTGTTTTAAGAGCGGTAGTCAGTGCTTGTGATATTGACACTTGACTCCATGTGTTGCCGTAAGCTACGGTTTGTACAGGAGAGCTTCTATGGTTGGTATCGTTGGTTCCAAGTGAGCCGGTTACATTTTGGCCCCACATCCATAAAGTGCCATCATTTTTTATTGCCGCACTACTGTTGGTTTTGCTGCCACCACCGCTTACCGCTAATTCTTGCCAGCTTACATCACCAGCAACTGTTTGCATAAAATTTGAAATTGATCTATTTATTCTAGAATCAGATCCAAGTTCCCCATAAAAATTACTTCCACTCGTCATAAGATTGCTGGAGCTTAAGGTGAGTGCTGCTACATGCCGAAAACCTCCTGATAATTCAGACCATTTTATTCCAACACTTGAAACAATCATCGGTGAGCTTACGTTTGTTCCTATTGCAACGCCTATATTTCCTAGAGCACCATCCGTATTTCTGCCCCAAGAATATGCAGCGCCGTCTGATTTAATTGCAGTTGTTGAATCTCCAAAAGCAACAACGGATCTCCAAGTCGTGCTGCCAATTATAACTTGCGCTGGGGAACTTCTGTGGGTTGTTGAAAGTCCTCCCAGTTGACCGTAAGCGTTACTACCCCACATCCATAAGGTATAATCTGGCTTCATCGCAGCCATGTGTTTGTATCCAGCAGATGCCGAGGAATAACTGCCTATTACTTGAACAGGAGAGCTTCTGTGTGTTTTTGTGCTATCCCCTAATTGTCCGTCTGTGTTTCTTCCCCATACATATAGACTGCCGTCTGTTTTAATTGCTCCATTAAAATAAAATCCACAAAATATTTTACTCCAATCTGTCCCGGTTCCTACTTGAACTGGAGATTGTGCCACACTTGTAGCACTGTTTATTCCCAATTGGCCATCTGTATTATCTCCCCAAGACCAAAGTGATCCGTTTGTTTTTACTGCCAATAAGTTTTTGTTTCCACAAGCTATTTTTTGCCAGCTAGAATCGGCTCCAACTTGAACTGGTGATGATCTGTGGGCCGTTGTGCCAGTGCCAAGTATTCCAAGCGTATTATTGCCCCATACCCATAACGTTCCATCTGTCTTTATTGCCGCAGCATGGTCATAACCACCAGCGACAGAGGACCAAGTTGTGTCGTTTCCAACTTGTACCGGAGAGGATCTGTGCGTTATTGAATTTATTCCTAGTTGGCCTAATTCATTTGCTCCCCAAGACCACAGGCTACCGTTTAATTTTGTTGCATATGTGGAGCTTCTTAATTTAGCACTGACAGATGTCCACTCTTTACTGCCTGTTATTTCTTGGACAATAGTAGCTGAGCTCACATTGCTGTTGTTTCCAAGTTGGCCTTCCGCATTTCTGCCCCAAGACCAAATATAATATGTGATGGGTGAATCAGGTGTTGGGGTTGGACTCGGCGCAGGTGAAGGAGCGGGAGACGGTGCAGGGCTTGGCGCAGGTGCAGGAGATGGTACTGGAGGTATAGGAGTTAAAGATGGCGCTTGCTGCGAAACATACTCTTCCGGAGCTACAAATTTATTTAATTCAAAATTTAACTCTGGGGAGCTTGGAGTATCTGGTATTTGGTCTTTTTTATAACCATTATTAACAAAATTAATGTTTAAATCATTTTCGTTCATCGAATTCCTTAAAAACAAAGAACCTCATACACTAGGTATGAGGTTCTTTAGCAGATTTGCCTTGAATCATTTGCCTGTCATTGGTTTTACAGGCGGGCTTTCCTTATTTGTTTTTTCTTCAGGTTGATCTTTGGTTGAATTTTTAATAAACTCTTGCAAAGAAGATTTGAAATCATTTCCAGAGTTGAGGATATTGTTTACAGCTTTAAGATATTCTTCTCTGCCTTTTGTGATTCCGGCTGTATATCCTTTTTCATAGTTCATTTCTCCGACGAAATCAGTTTGTTCTAATCCTCTTTGATATCCGGCATGCCAAATTGATGAAATTTCTGACTCTTGTGGGGGGATTTTGTGTACCAGACTGACGATGCCTTCAAGCTTTCCTTGTTGTCTAGCGTTATCAACGGTATTGTCTCTGACATTTTGAAGGTATGCTCCCATAACTTCAGAAAAGCCATCTGAGTTAATTCTACCTGCTTCTTTTCGGATTTCACTAATGTAAGATATTCTGTAATTGTTATAGAATTGTATCAGATTAAGTCCAGCTGATACAGCAAGAATCAAAAACATCGTATAAACAAAAATCTTTTTCATGTCAGCACTCCATGGAGGTTGAAAAGAAACACGAAATGATTCTACGAAAGTTTTTTGATATTGCAAGACAAAATTTCACATTGGTCTGACGAGAAACATCATGTTCGAAATATCAATTAGCCAAATGTCGGCATCTATATTCTTTTTACACAACTGATTGATTCTGGTTTTGCCCGCTAGTATCTCGTACTCGTTTTCACTTAGTTTTACAACTATTGGCATTTCTACCACACCTTTTTCAAAAGCTTTTTCAAATCTTTGCTTTTTGATTGGGTCTATATTCAAAAGTTCAAGATGATTAGTTTTTCTTGATATATCAGAAAATTTAATTTTTTGTCCTGTTTTGGCAAATTGCTGCCAAGTAATTTTACCCATATCATTGAATTCAGGTATTCTGGCTGCTTCATACCATTCCAGATCAAAATTTGGTTGCGTGAATTTCAATTTACTTTGATTCATTTTTTTACCACATGTCATGAGTAAAATAAAAGCACCTAATAACTTATTGATATTAGGTGCTTTTTATTATTTTCACTTAGTTGTTTTTTCGAAAATGTAGGTTGTGCTTTGTTCAGGAATGCTAATCCAAATCACTTCCCTATTTTCTTCGTTCATAGATTTGCCTGCAACAACGTTTCCTATATTTGGAAACTGATGTTTCCAAGCCTCTGGAATCATGCTGAAAGCATAATCTAAATCTACAGGCTCAGAATTTTCTTTGAGATCAGGTATAGTTTCAGTATCGTAAGTTCCTATAAACTGATAATCAGAGTTGCCTTCTTCTACTGTTTGTTTAAAACTCATCCACTCGTTAAATCTTTGCATAATAATTACCTTTTGCTTCAGACCGAAGCGGTTATTTGCCTGCTCACTCAAATTGTTTTTTATTTAGCTTATTTTGTTCTTTTTTCTGATGCTTTTTATGGCCATTATCAAAATATTCTTTTTTTGGTTTTGGCTGATGATTATTCTTGCTTTCCCTTAAGGAAAGCCATTGCGTAAATTTCATAAAACCCCCTTTTTATCAATACTATCTATTGCTGTGGAAAATTTTCTATGGTAGGCCGAGTTTCAGTTGTTTTCCACTTGCAGGCCGGTATTATGTCCCGGGGTCACGAAAAAAACAGGAAGTTCATCATGACAACTGCCCAAAAAGTAAATATGTATATTCAAAACGAAACAATTATGGCTTTTTCTTGGGAGATTAATCAAAAGATAGCTAGAGTGTGGGTTCTAGCAGGGGAAGATTTTCAAGGTCAATTTGATCTGTGTGAAATAGAACACAAGGAGAACAATAAAATTAAATCTTTTATTAGGGATGTACTTAAGAACGGAAAATATGTTATTACAGATCCTATGAATTTTGATACTATAGGTTTTGATACATCTAAAGATATATAGTTATTATGGATCCAGCACAATATACATATTGCAAAGACAATATCAAACAGGTAACGAATGGCACAAATGACGTTTTGGCGTTGTACTGCGGAAACGTCTTAAGTTCCTATCAGGCTGTCAATTCCAATCCTGTAATTAGTGCTCAGAACTATACATGTCAGTATGTTACATCATCAGGAACGATTGCTTATACGGATGTTGGAGTAAAAGAATTTGCAAAACAATACGGCAAGATTCCTATCATTACTGCCGCAAACAGAAATCAAGTTAGCACAGCTTTTGTTCCTGCGATTACTGTCTGCAATCAAAACCTTTATTGATGAATCAAAATGTGGTCTACAAAATCCATTTCCATTTGCGGTTTTGGAAAGTTCTTAAATGGTGTATTAAAGTAAATTCTATCTAAAATCTCTGGTCGCTGAAAGAAGTCTTCTACTTCTGAAGTTATTTTATATTCATTTTCTACTCTTAACCCTGCTGCTGCAGCATTATCATTATATGTTTTTATGGGGAAATAAACTTTATGGGTAAAATTGACATCCTCACCGGGGAATAATTTTCTTAATTCCTCTGTTGTAAAAATCAAATGAACGAAGGCCTTGTTGATTTTTTTGTAAAGATGAGCATAGTGTCTAGACATAAAACTGTGATATCTTACAAATATTTTACCATTAGGAGCAAGCACTTCTTTCATTTTTTTTAGGGCTTCTACGGGATTAATATCTTTAAGGTGATCAAGGACATCGCAAGCAAGAATTACATCATATGGTCCTCTGTCCTGAACATCTCTCCAACGACTGGTAAGCAAGGTGTTTTTCTGATTATTTGCTATAAAATTATTTTCAACATCAAATCCAACACTAAATTCAGCCGATCTTTCGGCACACACCTTCGCAACATGTCCTTCCCCAGCCCCAAAATCTAAAATCTTTTTCCCAGTGATTGGCACAGTAATCATTACATCAACAATTCCACATGCACGATTGTTTTTATGTTCTTCATTATTTGTGTCACAAATTAGTTCGTCTTCAACTGCTTTAGGCCACTCTGGGGATTCTAAAAGATATTTAAAAGTTTCAAAATTATCTTTTGGCAGGAGTTCTTGTGCAGCATAAAGCGGTTTTTCTAATACAGGATTCATCATGGGCATATTCATGGACATGCCATGAATCATAGACTCTAAATCAGATAGTGCCATTTTAATTTCGGCAAGCTTTTGCATAATCTGTTGATTGTTCATAACTATTCCTGTTTTTTGTTACTCTCACACAATAATATAGATTAAATTAGTACAAGTTTTTAATCATATAATAATCATATGGCAAGAATTACAAGTAAATTAGCTTTCAAGAAATTTGCTGGAAAATGTGCTTTTTGCGATGAATCTAAATATGGTCTACTTGATACTCATAGAATATTTGAAGGCAGTCGTGGAGGAAAATATGATTGGCAAAATTGTGTTTGCGTTTGTGCCAATCATCATAGAATGATTCATATAGGTGAAATAGAAATAATTAAGAAACATATTGGTTATGGTGAAAGTTTGTTTGTTTTAGAATATGTTGAAAATGGTGAAAATAAGTTTATAGGATTGCATTATTAATATTCTATATACTATTGAATGGGGGCAATATGGAATTAGGATATTATGAACTTAAAGAAGGTGCAAGACCAATTAAGGTCTTGACAGAAAATACTGTAATTTCAGAAAATATGAAGTACCATCTTGAAAACAAATTAAGTCTAAGTAACACTGTTTTCAGGTTGGGATCAGATGCTTGGATGTCACTTGTAAATGAGATGCGATCTCTTTATGAACAAGGATTAATAGAAGTGAATGAGAATGATGAATTTATTCTTTTAACGGAAGCGGGTCGTACAGGAGTCTATCAAGGAAAGAGCGTTCCACTTGATTCCCCCAGACGAGCTACATCAGGACCTAAAAAATTTGTCGTATACGTTAATTCTGGACGTAAAAATGCAGAAGGTCGTGTAGTAGCCAAGAAAATAGGTTTTGGAGACAGGTCTCTTTCTGTGAAAAACAGAGACCCTAAAAGGGCCAAAAGTTTCCGAGCACGGCACAAATGTCACTTGAAAAATGACAGGACGAAACCGGGCTATTGGGCATGCCGAGTGGGCAGGTATGCAAAACAGCTTGGTCTTACATCATCAGCATCTTGGTAGGAGATTGAAATGAAAACATTTCGTGAGTTTTTTGAAATAAAATTACAAGAGCAAGGTTATGGCTCAAAACCAGCCATAAGAGTATCGTTTAGCAATTTGTCTTTTGGTTACAAACAACCTGTATATAAACCTACATTTTCTCAAATGGAAGAACCAGATGTGAGCCATGTTGAAACCAGAAGTGGCAAATATAGTGGTATGGTAGAGATACCAATTCAAGGAGATGCCAAAGATCAAGCAGCTATTAAGAAGATGAACCTTAAGGAATTTATTGAATACGTTGCCAACCTTGATACAAAAGAAGAACTATACGAAAAGTTTATAGATGATGCTAAATTACATCTTTATGATCTCTACAATGCAGATTTTTCTGGAAAATTGCCTCCGGGAGATGAAATTCCTGACGGTTTATACGAAGCGGTAGATGAGGCCATGCTAGATAAATTTCAAAAAAATGATTTTGAGGTGATTTATGCTTGATAATTTAATTTTTTTCTTGGTTGGTTTGGTTGTTGGCTGGAATGTGTTGCCTCAACCTGCTTGGGTAAAAGCACTTTACGATCTTGTTGTAGCAAAGATTAAAAGTTGGGCTGCTCCAAAAAATGAGCAATAAAAAACCTTACAAAGAAATTACACACGAGAACTGTGTAATTCGTATATTTTCTGCAGACGTTGACACTGATGAGCTTAAGTGGCATCGTGATCACGAAGATAGAATTGTTCATGTTCTTGGTGAAAATGATTGGCAGTATCAAGAAGATAATAAATTGCCAATACCATTGAAGGAAAAAATAGAAATACCAAAAGGCGTTTGGCACAGAGTTATCAAAGGAACAACAGATCTGAAGGTATTAATAGAAAAAGTTCTGGTTGATTGACCAGAACTTTTTCTTAATTTAAGTAAAAAACTAAATTGATTTTAAATCTGCATCAGGAATTTCGGTAGTATAAAGTAAATATCCTTTTTTTACCCACCAAAGGTCATCGTCATTAAGGTTGTTTAAAATTTTATCAACAGAATTAGGATCTCGGACGGCAACATCTGATTCTTTTCCAGAGTCAGGGACCATCCCTCTCCTGTTTAGTGTTACGGCAACAAATTTGCCATTTTTTAGATTTATATTTTGTCTTCCCATCCAAATATGCAAACTTCCATTTTTTTTATCCATTTGCAAAGTGACTTCTGGATGTCCACCTTCTACACGACTTTTTGGACCTCGAAATTTATTTCTTTCCTGAAAGTAATCATCTTTTTCTGCATCACTTACAGTATTTGGTACATTTTCATTAAATTTTTCGAAATAAAATTCAGAAAACTTTTTCATATTACACCTCTGCTTTTTGATAATTATTCAACTAATTTTTTTTATTTACATTAATCTTGCTGAAAATAATCATCAGGAACTTCATGAGTTACCAGCTTAAATCCCTTTACCACGTGTTCACGATCTTCAGGATTTAAATGATTTAAGATTGCATCGACATCATCAGAATTTTGCACAAAAACATCTGCATCTTTACCATCTTTTGATTTATAAAGATATTTGCCAGTTTGTACTAAGTCCTTGTTTCCCATCCACATATGTAAAGATCCCATTTTATCCTGCTGAAGGGTGACTTCAGGGTACATACCCTTGGATAGATCGGGGCCTAGGTTCTCATTAAGCTTGTTCGCATAAAATTCAGAAAACTTTTTCACGTTAAACTCCTTGGTTATTTTACAGGAATGCCGTATTGTTCGCAGCGCATCATTTCGAGCTCAGCGCCAAAGTATGGGGAATATTCATGAGTAGCACCATTTTTGGTTGTAATTCTTATAAGGTTACCAATTCTTTCGGCTGACTCGACTAAATATTTTTTTTGATTTGCACCGGCTACAAGTTGTTTGTTTTCGTTAATAGCACCGGATCCAACAAAAATCTTGCCTTCATTAGCGCCCCCGCAACCACCCATGATTTTATTTAGGCCAAACTCGTCATGGGGCTGAGCTACACCTTTTAGAACTGCTATTTTCATATGGGGATTATGATCTTTATGGTCGTCATGATCTTCATGATCCTCATCTCCCTCTTCTTGATCGTACATCATGGCATCCTTGACATCGGATACAGCTGCTTTGGCTATGGAAATCTTATGTTCCATCCAGCTTTCTACCTCATCATGCTCACCAATCATATCCATTAACATGGAAGCATATTTTACTATGGCGTGAAGGTTTCTTCTAACCATATAACTGCCACTGTGATGGCTTTCATTCTTATTACTCATAATTTCACCTTTGTTCTATATATTAATTCTATATTTTTATTTCTTTACCATTGATTGAGAAACGATGTTTAACTTTTACTTCGGTACGCAGTTCTGGAACTCCGATGTGATTTACTATCTTGTGCTTTTTAGCCTCCGTAGCAGTAAGGTAAATTTCCGAATGATTATGTTTGTGTAACAAATCAAGGAAATGTTTTTCTGGGTGACCTATGTGCGTTGCGGCCATCTCAAAAAGCATTTTATTGAGCCGGTCTGTCTCGTTAGCGTTTGACTTGACTTCTTCAACTTTTCCAAATGAGCCAGAAGATACTTCATGTAACATCAAAGTAGCTTGCTCTGACATGAATCTGAAACCGTTTGTGCCGAACATGAACAGCAAAGCACCACAAGACATAGCTTTGCCGTTACAAATCGTAGCGACTGGAACAGGTGATGACTTTATCAGAGAAATCATTTCAAGTAAACAATAAACTTCACCACCATATGAATCTATAACGATTGGTATTATACTTGGATTTCTATCTAAGGCTCTATTAAATGAATTGGAAAACGCATCTACCATATCGTAATCAAAAGCTTTGTTTACCCGTATGACAGGTGCGCAGACATCAAGGTCACCGGTTTTACACTTAATACGACTATCAACACGAATGTAGTTTTTCATGCAGAAATTTTAGTCATATTTTAGTCGTTTTCAAAGTATTTTTTTTATCTCACGATCAAACAATTTTTCCCTTGTTGACTCAAGCTCGTCAGTTCTTGGACTTCTGCCGAGAAACTTCACATACTCAGGATTTATTTCTCTTCTGCCTCCATTATCAACATATTTTTTCATAATATCTGAAAAATCATGTGCAAAAATTTTGTCGTAAAGATCTGGCTTTTTCATGAGATCAAGGAATTGCTTGATGTTGTGATTTGGCATTCCAAATGGTTTGGAAAAGAAATCGTAAATCAAATGGGGATTGATATAATTGCTATTGCAAAAATGAGCAAGTTTTATAAACTTGACTATGTTTTCTATATCTGTTTTTGACCAACCATTCATATTAAGAACATGTTCTATTTTGCTTGGCATATTCTTTTGAAGAATAAATGCGGTAGCTATAATTTTGGAATTAGGTATGTTATTTACTGGGTCAGTAATTAAACAATCAGGAAAAATTGCAGATATTATCTCCGTATCCACCAAATTCTTTAAATAATAATCGACAGGAAGGTCGGGGTTTTCAATAGCTCCGACATAATATCTTTTCAATACATGATTGTCATATTCAAACTTTCCTTTTGATTCTTGGATCATATCGACAATATCTTTTGGTATTCTCTTGTCGAATGCAAATCTGGAAGCTATGTTTGCCAATCTAAAAGGCAGATAAGGATCTTTAGCTAAAGGGTCGTGAGAGTTTTTTACAAGTGCGATTCTTCCGGCTTTAAGGTCAAACATTCCACCATGTGGGTCTATTAGTTCTCCGTTTTCACCATCGTCTGTTTTAAGTTTGAGGTAGAGTGCATTAATTGTGATGTCACGGCTCTTGGAATCTTCTTCCGGAGTGGTAACAAACACTCTTTTCTTTGGGGTCAACATTCTGTTTTTGTTATTAAGATTGAACGGTGCTAGGAATGTTTTTTTACCCTCGATAATGATTGTAAATTCCATTTCATGGTGATCGGAATCCCATCTGCTTGCATAGAAAACTCTTTTACGATGCTCCATATCTGGCAGATTCTTATACCGGGACATGACCTGTATGTCAGCTTTAGGTGGTTTGACTTCAATTAAATCCGCATCATCGGTTTTTAGGATTGCTCTGATTTCGTCAGGAGATGCATTGGTTGCCAAATCATATTCAGCGACCATTTTATTTTTCAGATGATCACGAAGAGAACCTCCTGTAAGGTATACGTCTTTGCCTTTCATGGTGGGCTTTTGTATGCCTTTATCTTTTACTATAGTGGCCAAACCAGTTGGAATCGTGTTTGAATTATTAAAAGCCTTTACGATTCCTTTGAGTGCAGGATGCGACTTATAATCAACTACCAAAGGCCTGAATTCTCCGTTTTTATCGTTGTCTTTCAAACGAAATTTTGCGGTGATGAAATCGTCTTCTTGTGTGTCCTTTGCCATTTTTTCCGCCTTTAGGGTGATGGTGATACGCCTATTTTATATGCTATATACATAAGTAAAAGATTATAAACAAGTTGTAACGCTAGTGAAGTAAATTTATTGAACTTGTCTTCGGTTCCTTTTTTGAACATGTCCAGTTTCTCACTTTGTTTTTCAAGTTTAATTATCCTTTCGTTAATTTCCTCATCATTTCTTTCAATTGCTGTGACTGATTTTTCTATATCAGTAACACTTCTTTTTATATTGTTAAATCTAGAACTCAATGAATCAAGTGTTTCATTTACTGATTCTACATCTTGTGCTTCAACTGTTATAACACGTTCCAGAAGGCTATTGTAGTTATCGAGTAATTTTTCGAATCGTTGTGTGAGTTGAGTCTGTTGGTCGTAAAGAGTTTTAATCTTTTCTTCAAGCCTGTAGCTTGCCGCCGTTACTTCCTTCACAGTCTGTGACATCTGTGAATAAAAAACTCCGGAACTAATAGAATCCTCGGATTTATTGTTTTTAGGCGGTGTCATAATGGTATTTAGATAAACAAAATCAAAATTGCATACTTAGATACTATATGCCAAACAATCAAGAAACCTTACCGATACCGCCTATGAACTTGCACGTAAACGGCGTTATTGCTTCCGATAGTCCCATAACAGATCAAGATCTGCACGTAATATATACAGAGATATTGACAGACTTAAGAAGTGATAGAAAAGAAATAGATTCTCTTCTACATAATTTTGTGGAAATGGTCATGAATGAAGGGGATAGCAGTTCGGCATCAAAAGAGGCGGTTGTGAATCTTATCAAGGTAAAATCAGATATTGCAGACAAAAAAACAAAAATAGCGGATCTTATGACTACTCTTAGACTCAAAGATAAATCCGTATCCAAATTAACAGCTAATCAAACGAACCACATACATATTACAGATAAACGTAATTTGTTGGAGACTCTTAGCAACATAAAGAAGGTAAAAGATGAGTGCACATTGGATAACAGTTAATGACTGGCTTCTGAAAGAGGAAGATGTTCTCGCTTCAGCCCAAGACCCAGCTGCCCAAGGTCCTCCCGGTGATGCTGGTGCCCCCGGAATGCCCGGTGCCGGTGCAGCAGGTCCACCTCAGGACATGAATCCTGCCCCTGATATGATGGGACAGGGCGTTCCCGCCGCTGCTGGTCAGCCTGTTGCACAGCCAGCACAAATGATGGAACCAGAGACACCTGATGTACCGGAAGAGAAAGCTCCTGTAAATTTTGAGGAGTGGAAATCTAAGTTTTTCAAAGAAACAATAAAAGGTGATGTCAATCAATTGATTGACATGATCCAGAAAGTAAGAAATGATGATCTGGACTCATATCCTAGAAAATTTGTCGAAGATAATTTGCAAATTCTTTTTCTTAGACAAAATGCTAACATCGAAAAAGCTTCAAATGCAATACGCAAGGCAGTCAGAGACCAGTTAGACAAAAATAATCCCTCTGTAAGCATAGTTCAGCATATGTTTGTCAACCTACAAAGCATGCCAGAACTCACACAGACATTCATAAAAATTATGGGCCTGTACAGCAGCAAGTCTGATGCGCATCGAAAATACATCGCATCTTTGCTTGGAGCAGTGCAAGTTGGAAGTGGTGGTGCAAGTGAAGATCTTATCTTCAACCAAAGAGAGTATTCAATCAAAGTCAGCACAAGATGTAATTCGAAATTTGGGCTCATTGATATTGGCCGTTGGTGCCTTAAAAAAGAAGATGAAGAACACTACCTGAGTGAATCAGAACTCGAAAGACTGGAAGACGGCAGTCCGGAGGAACGTGAGGTTCTCCGCAAAAGGGTAATAATTGAAAGTGTTTCTGAATATTTCAGACGCAGGGCTTTTATTGTTAACGTTGTGAACACCGAAGGCACTGTCTTCTTCTTGGGCCTAGACTTCTCGAACAGCTTGAAAGAAGCCTATACAAGTGGCAAGTTGGTTGTGAAAATTGATGGAGATAAAACTTCCGAAGCTATGTACGATTCTGACGGAAATCTTGTTTCTTTGGTTGATATCAAAATAGTTTATGAAAAAGAAACAGGAAAAACCGACGAAAATGGCAAGCCATTGACTGATGAGCTTGATTTTATCTCAAGAAAAGATGGCGTGCTTATGCTGACAGCAAGCCTAGAAACTTTGAAGGAAGCATCTTCATCTTTCCAAGGTTTGGTTGTGAAAGAAGTGCCATTCACAGGAAATCCAAGTGATCTTGTTTCATTGTCACGATGTGTCCCCAGTACCTCAGAAATGATTTTAAGAAATTGTTGATTCAAAAAGGAACCCCATGAAAACATTTTTAGAATTTCATAATGTGATGGATCAAGAAACCAAAGAGGACTTGGAAATGCTTATGCATCTTTTAAGAAAAGATGGCCTGCGAGTTGAGGATTTTTTGGAATCCGGCGATATGCCTTACATTTTTTGTTTCAACCCCTTAGAAGACACTAGCTTTCAAGGAGTAAGAATATACAAACACGGAACTATCTTGGCATTTAAGGTTGCAAAATTCCCTGATTCTCAACCTTATGGAGCAGCTTATAACATTGATCTTCAAGGCATGTATGATGTGCTAATTGAAGACAAAAAAGAAAAAAAAGAAGCTCTTAAAGAACTTTGTAAAAAGGTTTGCGAAGAAATGAGAAAGTTCTTCCGCAAGTCCAAGATTGCTGAAGATAAAATCGTAAAATCTCAAATGAGAGATCCCGATGCATTAGATGGGGCTGGTCAGATTGTTATACGCAACACTGGCACAGATTATTCAAACAACGTTTACAACAACAACAAAAACTAAACAGTAGCACAAATGCCATACATATATTATGGCATTTGATGCTGCGAGTCTGTTTACTGAAATAAACGCCAGCGCTGGTCCAACCGTTCGTGCCAATCAGTTTGGCCCGAGTACAAAAAGACTAGGCAAAGGCAGTCTTGTTCAGTTTACTTATAATTTTGCAAAAGCTGGACATGACCAAACTCCATTAGTTGTACTGACCGATGTCATGCCGAATTATTTTCGTGGAGTAAACTTGCATTATTTAACTTTCCCTGCAATCAAAAAGATACTTCAGAAATCTGGCCTTAATGCATGTAACAATCAGTTCTTCTCTTACAGTAATATCAAAACAGATGGATATATAAAAACAGCGTTTAGAATGTATAAAAGAGTCGGTGTAAGGCGGCTGAAGATTATGGACTGCGACTTTGTATTAAATGTACTTGGAGCAGTTCGTGCGATAGATCCGCAGGAAATCGAAGCAATCAGGTCCAGCATCAAAGAACAACTACAAAAAACCGTTAATCAAAGTGTACCAAATATGCCTCAGGTTGAAACATGATTGAAGATAGTAGAGGAAATCAGTTTGAAGGTGATCTTTCCAGTCTTTTTAAACAAATGTCTGGCAAGACTGTTTCACAGCCAGTGCCTGATGCAAATAAAGGAAAAGACAACAGCGCTGTTTACAAGGAAATGGGAGATCTTCTTAAAAAGCTAAATGCTAATTTCAATACTAAAGAACTAAGCGGATCAATAGAATATCTAAATCGTGTCATACAAGCTTCTCAAGCTTCACAAAACAACTTACAAAAAACACTACAAGGAGATTTCAAAAACCTCGGTGATTCTCTTTCTAAATTATTTGGAGGATTTGGAAATCTACAACAGGAAATAAACAAAATAAGCGGAGACATGACGAGCAGCATGTCTAAAATAGTAGAAAAAACTACTAAATCTTCTGGAAATAGTGATTTAAAATCAATTACCACAAGCATGGCTGCTATGGCTAAAGAAATTTTAAAAAATAACAAATCTGCATCCAAATCATCAGATAGTGTTTTTGCCCAAGGCACTGTAGATGAACTATCAAATATAAATGCGACTGAACAAGCAGAAAAAGGCTTGAGAACAAGAAACTACTCACAGTTGTCAAAACTAGCAGATGCCGGTCTACGAAAAGGTAGCATGCATACAAGTGATGACAAATTACAAAAAGAAATAAAAACTCTTAATAGGACTGTCGAACAAATACGAGATGCCTATCTGAATTCTCTGAATACTCAGGCTCAAAATCAAACCCAAACCCAAACTCAAAACCAACCAAATCCACCAGTAAAAGGAAAACTTGCTTTTATAGGAAGCATCCTTAGTGGGATGAAAAATTTAGCTACAGATCTTTATGGTATGGCAAAAACTTATGGGCGAGATTTAGTTACCGGCATGAACCGTGCTATGGCAGTGCCAAACTTTATGGAAAATGCATTAGGCGGTGCAACTAGTTTTAAAGATGCGTTAACTAAAATACCAGCAGAGCAAAGAAATATTGCAATACAAGCCAAACAAATTGCATATGAAACTGATGGTATTACCGGCGCAACAAAAGGACTGCAAGCTGAATATCTTGCCAACGATGAAACCGCAAAACGCACTGGTGTATCTCGTTTGACATTCCAGCAAAAGCTTTTGGAATTTCAAAGAAAAGGCCTTAAAGATCAGACAGCACTTAAAGAAATAGTCACAGCACAACTTACCATAGAAAAACAGCTTGGTATGGAAGCTGGTGAGCTTGGGGATGATTTTATAAAACTAAATCAGCAGGCCGGGTTTACAAACAATCAAATAGCTTCTACCGCACGAGGAATGCTTGATGTTGCAAGGCAAAGCGGCCTGAGTGGCAAAGAACTTAAAGCTGCCATGGATAGCAGTAAGGGAATTCTAGAAAGCATGAAAAATGCTGCAACTTTGACTAGCGGTGCAATTAAAAACGTAACAGCAGTCATGGCCGAAGCACAAAAACTAGGTGTTACTGATCAAGTTAGCACTCTGATGCAGAGTGCTGCAAGTAGTTCAAAATTATTTTTGAGCACGTCAACTGAAACAAAAAACCTTTTATATCAAGCAGCTGGATCAGTAGGAAGAATAAGCGATTTGCAGAATGGCATTTTGACCAAATCTAAAGCTGGCCTAAAAGATCTTGGTTCTGGCATGGACAATGTGTTGAAAAGATTTGGAGTTGATGGTGTAGATGCAATTGAAAACCTTTCTGATGAAGCAAAAGCAAGATTAAATATACAATTACAATCTGTATACAAAATGGATCTTGGAGAATTTACAAGAACCGCCAAGGCAATCAAAGATGGCGCAAAAGGATACAACGATAGATTAAAAGAAATCAATGATAAGCTTAAGGAAAATGGGGACACGGCAATTAGCAATGAAGAAAGGAAAGCACTTGAATTAAAGAAAGCTTCTTTGCAGCAGCAAGCAAGCATGGATATTTTAACTAAGTTTGATGAATCCTTAAAGGGTGCTGGCACTGGTGCTGCTGGCATGCAAAAAGGCATGCAGAAATTTAATGCCGAATTAACGAAAAACAAAGATCTTCAGGATCAGATAAGTGGTTTAGCTGCTGAGAGAGGCATAGCCGGTCCCCTGTCAACTGAACAGCAGGTTGGTCTTGGTCTTGATGCTTCAATTGCAAACTTGAACAAAAAAATGGCCGATTTAAAAATGGATCCTAGCAAGCAAATTGATGCGAAAAGAATACAAGCTGCTCTTGCGGATCCTAAACAGTTCAAAGATTTGGTTGCAGATATGGAGAAAATGCAACAAGAAACAATGACCGCAGAAAAAGCTGCTTCCGACCCGGTTTTTCAAGCACAACAAAAAATGCTTGAATATAATGATAAAATTTCTATTGCTGCACAAATTTCGGCTGAAAAAGCTGCAGCCATGGTAGACGGTCAAATGGTGTTTGCTTCTAGCATGGCAGAAGCTTTATTGCAAGGGGATGAACAAACGGGACTTTTGGCATCAATTGAAAAGGGAATAAGCTATGTTTGGGGAATTATAGCCTCATTGCCAAGCATGTTTACTGGTATGGTCGGCAAATTCGCTAGTGGTGTTGGAAGCCTTTTTACAAGGTCAGGGCTGACAAATGCCATTACGGGATTAGGTAAAAGAATACCACTGATAAGTGGAATTGTAGACGCTGGTACAAGACTTATGGAAGGACAAAGCGTAACGCAAGCTGCAACTGGTGGAGCTTCTACATTTGCAGGCGCTGCTGGAGGCGCTGCCCTTGGCACAATGGTGGCAGGACCAATAGGAACTGTTATCGGTGGAATTATTGGCGCTTTTGTTGGAAGTGGACTTGGAGATATTGCTTACGAATATATGGTAAAACCATTTATAGAGTTATTGCCAACAATTTGGACTAAAATAACTGAATTTTTTGGATGGATTGGTCCCAAAATGCTCGATGCTTTATTAGGAGCAATATGGGGTCCAATTAAATTTGTTCTTGACATGCTTGGCCTAACAGACCTTCTCAATCAATATATTTGGCAGCCCATGGTGACTTTATTCACTAATATAGGCTCGGCTATTTGGGACTGGGTAAAACCAATTTGGAACTCAATTACCGGAATTTTTGGTGATCTTGCTAATTGGTTTGGAGGTTGGGGTAGTAAGATTTGGGATTTCCTCTATAAAGGGGCGAGCGCAGTTGGCCTTGGATGGCTTCTAGGAAAAGGAGAACCACCCAAAGGAGCAACAGCACCGCCATCAGAAAAAAATAACCCAACGGCTATGGCTGCTACTTCAATACCTGCAGCCATGCCCGGAATGCCTTCTATGCCCGGAATGCCTTCTATGCCCGGAATGCCAGAAGGAATACCAGCGCTTCCGGGAATGCCAACCACACCTATGGCTGTCCCGACAGCAGGGCCATTCAGCCCTACTGCGCCAGCGCAAACACGAGCAGCCATGGCAAGGACCACGACCTCTGGCGCAGATATGAGCCCTTACCTAGCATCTATTGCCAGAAGTAGTGAAACTGAAGTAAATGCTGCACAACAAATGATTCAATTGCTTCAAAAAATGGTCGAAGTTTTATCTACATCAGGTGGCGGGCCAAAACCAGCTTTTGCTGGAGCTACTACACCAAGAAGTGATAATGTGTTTAAGTTACCCACAGGTAATTTTAATGAAAGCAGTATAAGAGAAGTAACTAACTTATAATTGGTGAAACATGGCAAGGGCAACTAGTACAACTGGAAATCTTATACCTATAGAAGACTGTTATATTCGTGTGGATGGTACGGTTATTTATATGTACAGCCTTCCAACTATAAGTGATAGCCATGGGGCAGACTACAGTGCTGAAAATGGAATCGGCAGGGCAATACCAACTCAAACATTTCAGAATGGTACTTCTAGATCAATATCATGGGATGTAACATTCATATCAGATGGTGAATCCAAGCTTAATAAAAACTTATCGTATTTGCGGTTGTTACAAAGCTGCACTTACCCAGTTGATTCTCCTGCACAAGCAAGTGTGCCTTTTCTTCCTCCGAAAATTTTGAAAATAAAATGTGGCAAGCTTTTAGGAGATTATGAGCTTTGTGTCATATTAAAACAGGTGCAAATTAACTGGCCCGTGGATGTTCCATGGTCAAGTTTTGGTTACATACCTTACAAATTTAATGCAGCCTTATCATTTGAAGTTGTATACAACTCTGCGGAACTACCCGGTCAATCTCGTATTTTAAAATTAGGATTGTAAAATGGCTAACACGATAGACACAAACACAAGACTTACAGCTGGTTCATATGTAACATTTGCCAGCCGCTACAGGAATTCCAAAGTATTTTTCTACGGTAATGATCGGAAAATTACTTTTGGAACCTATAAAAAAGGAACACAGACGACAAGTGAAACAGATTCTTTTTTGACAATTACAAAAGCTTTTGAGTATAGACCAGACTTGGTAAGCTACAAAGTATATAGCACACCTGATTATTGGTGGAAAATACTTGAATTTAATAATATGCTTGATATTTTTGAATTTCATACTGGTAGAAATATAAGATTGCCTAGTAACTTTGTATGAGGATAAAATGCCTGTTTGTAAAATACCTTTTGATGCACAAAAATACGCTTGCGGCCCTATTGCTCAGCCCATGCCAGCGGCTGTCAAAACTCCCTTTGTTAATTTAATATTTTTTAAAGGTCAAAGGCAAATTACAGTAGGAAATAAATCAAGCAATTCAGCAAGTATAGAAAATCTAGCCGACCTATCGAATGTTGGTTCATCATTTGTTAAGTCTTTTACATATTCTTTTAGCAATGGAGCAGGTGTTGAAGCAGTAATAGTTGATACATCCGGTAGTGATTTTGCAAATTTTTTAAACATCATGCCTAGCAAAGAATGCGATCCACAACGAGGTTCGTATAGTGTAGTAGCTGTTGAATTTGGTTGGATTTTTCAAGACTGCAATGGCGTGTATAAAAAATATGGCAGTATCGAAGCATCTTATGATGATAGTTTTATAGACATTACAGGCACTAGAGTTTCTGTTGAGGAAGGCAATTATTTATGGTTTATGTTAACTCAAATAACTGTATCGGAATCAAAAGGTGTTTGGGAATATAAGCTGAAGCTTGAGGGAAGCATGCAGGCATCTGCTCCATACACAAAGAATTCGAAGGCAGTTGGATCGGATGACCAGAAAGTGACATTGAAAAAAGCAGCAGAACAATCTCTTAGAGAATCATGTAAAAATTATTTCAATCAAAACAGTCAAGAAAGATTAGTGGATGAGGCTGAAGTAAAATTTGTCCGAATTAGTAAGAACTATGGTTCTAGTGCTGGTGGTGGCAACGGCGGTCAGAGAGTGCTTGAAACATTTAGATTCAAAGGTTCTGATGGCGGTCCAGAGGGTCCAAAAAATGTTTGGGCTCCTGAACAACAAGATCCTTTATCAGCTACTAGAAAATGGATGAATTCATTTCAAACAGACAGAAATCTTGGAACATATTTTATTTCCGATGTAAAAACTAAAAAACCTAATCTTTTGATTATGGAAAACCCAAATGATCCATGTATTATAAGTAACGAATGTATATCGAACGCAGACAGACCCAAAAAGGTTTATATCGTAAACGGAGGCAATTGCTCTCCGGTTTTAGACTTTAAGCCATCAGTGCAACTTACATTTATAGAGCCGACAACAAATATAGGCGCTAATCCATCTGGCATGGATGCAACTAATGGAAAGCCTGAAACTGCAGTTCCAGCAAATGGTCAAGCATCTAAAAATACAAACCAGTGTTACAAAAATGAAATTAATAAGAAAGGCTTGGAAACTGCAATGTCTATTCCGGGTTCTAATCTTAATTTCCGCACACCAGCACAGGCAAATAAAAAAGAATTTAAAAGCATTTGGGCAAATTCATCGGCAAGTAAGTTCTATGAAATTACTGCGCCCGTAGAAGCCGATTTGGTAATAGAAGGAGACCCAAGATATTTGGATGTTGTTTCTTTACAAGGACAAACAATAGGAATAATTTATTTAAATCCCTATGGCATAAGAAATAACGCTGGAGATTGTGATTGGGTTGCTTATCCTAACGTCAATGAGTTTTTTTCAAGAACCAGTTATTTAATCCAAAGTGTTAGTCATCAGATAGATTCATCAGGGTATAAGACTACTATAAAATTGTCATCTCCTGTGGCAAATCAAAGAAGGTAAAAATGGGAATACAAGATTTATACAATCAAATCGGTGATTTGAAAAGCGAGGTTAAAAAATTAACTAAAATCATAGATGAATCTTCAAAAAAGCCAAAAAAACAGGAAGTACGACTTCTCAAACAAAAGCAAAGTATCTATGGAATTTATCCTGCTCTTTGTATTGATACGATTGATGTTTATAAGCAAAATAGAATTAGATATTTTTCACCACAACTACATGACCCTAATAGTCCTTATAAATCTTTACCTTTTGCTTTTCCAATTTCAAGCATGGGTGGATTTGATGATAGCGGTCTAAACTGGGTACCTCCTGCAGGAAGCACTGTAATTCTAACATTTGAAGCTGGTAATCGTTCTGTGGGTTATTACATGGGCACAACATGGTCAAGAGACCGTGGTCCTGACGGCAAACACAAGTTTCCGATTCCAATTCCAGAGTACCAAACGGTATATGAAGGCAAGAGAAAAGGCTATTTATGCGGTCCAAATGATGGGTCACAGGTTTTGCCGCCTTGGAATACAGAAAGTTATAACGGCTTTGATATTACAAGTGTTCAGGATTTAGAGACATCTCCAGCAGCGGCCAAGAGAATCACATATCCAAATATTTATGGGTTCAAGACTCCTGAAAAACACATGATGAAAATGGTTGATGGGGATGCCAAATGCAATAGAAAATGGAAGCGTCTTGAAATTATGTCTGGCAACGGCAACTGGATGATTTTCAAGGATGATCATTTGCATTATGCGGGTCAATGGGCACATCCAGACTGTGGTTCAAAAGTGGGCGATGTAAGCTGCGTACCCGGTGTTCCAAATCCTTTGCCACGAAGTGTGGAAGATGTTACGAGAAATGCAAACGCAGTAAATGCAAATATCGTTGAGACGGCAACTGACTTATTTTTGTTTGACACAAGAGCCAATGTAGAGCAGGTTCCGGGGTCCAGTGTCTGTGGAGGCAACACGATAGGAGGCAATCCGGATTATCCCGGTAAAAATACACAGGTAGGTGCAAATCCATTTTTCAAACATATGAATGAATGCAGACCATACAAAGGACCGCAAACTCCGCAAAACAATAGATGTGATCTACCCCAGTCGGGAATTCAGCTTCTATCTATTTCAGGACATACTCTTGTCATGGATGATAGTGTGAAAGATCCACAGGGAGGAATGGACTGGTCTAGAAGCACTAAGCCCTTTGATTTTGGCTGTACAAACATGTATCTTGGTCGCACTTACTGGAAATCTGCTACTGGTCACAGTATAGAATTAAATGATGCAGAAAAAGGTGGAAATACACAACAGGTACGTGGAATAAAAAACGGAATTAAACTTAAGTCTGCCTTGGGGAATGAAATTTTTCTTTGCGATGACTCGGAGGGTCCAAAATGTCCATCTCCAGCAACGGCAAATCAGGGAATAGTAATACGAAGCACTAGTAATAATGTTATTCAATTAAGCGATGGTGGAAACAAAAGGGAAATACCGTGTAGAAAAGATGGTGCCATACCTCAATCTAAAGCAAGCAACGCATATATTTCTATAAGAACTGGTTATGGCTTATCTTTTGACATGGTTGACAGTGGTTCACAAGAAACAACCCAAAGACAATTTACAAGGCTTTTGAGTCCGCAAAAATCAAATACTGTTCGTGGTCCACATTTCTTGTTATTTGCGGAGGCTGCAACTGGCCCCGGTACGGTGTACTTAAGAAGTGGCGGCAATTATGTTATTAGCACTTGCGACGATATGGTGGAATACGTTGGGTACAAGGTGGAAAAAAATAAATTTGTTGAAAACAAAAGCAGCAAAGTTACGTTTGTTTCTGACAAGCAATATGAAGTTGTTCGAGACTTTTCTTATAAAGGTGCCAAACGTGTTTTTTATAAAGCCGATCAAGATATTAGATTGTTAGCTGGTCAGGATTATCAAATACCACCAGATAAAGGTGGAAATGCTAAGGGTAAAGGACCCGGTTGTTTTCCAGTCGTAGTCTTTGTACAGGGCAAAAATGGTGGTGGAGTTCTAAAAATAAGTGACAGAATATATGGAAGTTGTTCTCCAGATGCGCCGACAGTCTCCCTATATAACCTAAGACCATATGTAAATCCAAGAAAGTAGTAAAGAAAGGCATGAATGGATCTATTAGCGGCTCCTTTTCCAATAGTTAAGAATCCCTTAGGTCTTTTGGCACCTATAAGCGGTTTGGCTGGAATAAAAGGCGATCTTATTCAGTTAATTTTGACAAACCCGGGCGACAGGGTTATGTTACCTACTTTTGGCACTCCTCTTAGAAGTTTGTTGTTTGAACCAAATACAGAAGTTTTATCAGAACGTGCAAAGAGTGCAATAACAAATGCAATTCAAACATGGGAGCCAAGAATAGTAGTAAATTCTTTAGAAGTTGAAAACAGTGCTGAGAATGCTTCTTTGCCACAAAATGATGCAAAACAGAATTTAGAGAACTTTTTATCTATTAAAATTAGCTTCAGCACATTCAATAATATAGACGTAGTAGAAAATTTGGTCTTACAAGTACCAATAGGTGAGGCATAAGATGGCAGATTCATGTCCTTTTGATATACAACCATATAAGCAGACGAATGTTCAAAATCGTCCCACTCCTGTAAATTTAAATTACACAAACCAAGATTTTTGGTCGATGAAAGCCAGATTAATTTCCTTTATGAAGGAAAGATTTGGAAATGATTTCAATGACTTTGTTGAATCAAGCTTGGCTGTCATGCTGACAGAAAATTGGGCTTTCATAGCAGACACATTGTCTTTCAAGATCGACCAAATTGCAAATGAAGTTTTCATCGACACGGTGACTGAAGTTGAAAATGCATTTCGTTTAGCCCGACTGGTGGGCTATCAACCGCAACCACCTATTGCTGCAAAAAGCATGTGGACTGCGAGAATAAATGCACCTCAAACGATTGATTTGGAGATACCTGCCCCATTTGACGTTTCTCTGGTGAACAATGGTGCGGGTATAAATATCGAATTGTTCCCTGCCGATCCATTCAACAGACCCATTTATGATCAGAACATCATCATACCTGCAGGATCTATTACAAACTCGAATATTGTTGGTGTTGAGGGTCAGACTTACAATGATACTTTTATCGGAACTGGTGAGATAAACCAGAGTTTTCTTTTAAACTTTTTGCCTGTTTTAATGGATTCCATAAGAGTAGATGTTGACGGACAACGATGGGAGCGGGTCGAGTACTTCACTGATAGTCAACCTAGAAGAGAATACAGGGTTGAATATAATTCAGATTTTAGTGTTTTTATTGTTTTCGGAAATAACAGGGCTGGTCAGATACCGACAGCTGGCGCAGTGATTACTGTAACGTACCGTGTTGGCGGCGGTACTGCTGGAAATATCGTAACTAATTTTGCAAATGTTGAAACTCTTGTTCCTATCGAGGGGCAGGATTTCAGCGTTCTAGTGAATCTCGGCAATTATACCAGAGGAGAATTTGGTTATAATGGAGATACGGTAGAAGATATTAGACGCAAGCTTCCTATTTACAATAGATCCCAAAACAGGGCAGTTACAGGAGCGGATTACAAGGCTATTTGTGATCTTTTCACGACTCCCTATAACGGTGTTATGGGAAAAGCAGCTGTTGCTTTACGACACGCTGGTTGTTCTGCAAATATAATTGATGTGTATGTTCTTGTTAAAAATGGTGAAAATGGATTGCAAATTGCAAACTCTCAATTTAAAGCTGAGCTAACCGATTACTTACAAGAAAAGAAAATGCTTACAGATTTCGTTTGTATTAAAGATGGAGTAATTGTGTTAACATCGGTTCTTGTTGATGTTGTCCTTGACAAATACTACAGAACATTTGAGGAAACAATAAAAGCCAAAATTGAAACTAGTTTAAATGTTTTCTTTAACTTAGTTAATTGGGATTATGGCCAGACATTACGAGACACGGACGTAATCAAAGCCTTGGCATCTGTGCAGGAGCCTTATCGTTATGATGTAACTCTTACTACAGCAGACCCAGAAAACAGCGGCAAGCAGGTTACGACTAAGTATTTTGAAATAATCCGTCCGGATACCATAGAGATTCAGTTCCAGTACGAGTAAAGAGGAGAAATGCTTAAAAAATATTACGAGAATCCCAAAGTAACGGATGATATTGAAATAGATTTTTACACACCAGATGCCTCTGGCTGTTTTACTAATGATCCATATAAAATAAACAATATCAAGGTTTATTTCATCCAGCGTGACACCAACGGGAACGAGAATGAACAATCTCTAGTAGATCAATTCGATATTACAAAGCAAACAGAATACTTAGAAGCCCAGCAACTTGCTTGTGCAAGTCCGACACTTGAGAACTTGGCCAATGCTGAAAAACTAAGGCAACAATTTGAAGCAACAAGTGTTTACAATAATAATTTTTATTCACAAGCGCAGGTAGTTTATACTTTTGGTACAGCAACAAATGCTGTTTGGACTGATGGCGGGGACAACAGCAATTCGCCTGTATCAAAAATTACAGTTGCCGGGTCACCGATCCAAGATAGTTATTTTAAATTTATATGGTCTCCGAATGGATCAATTCGTGAAGGAGATTATTATTTTTGCTACACATGGACTCCTAACATAGCTGGAGATTCATATTCACAATATTTGCATTTTTTCGTAGCTTCAAATATTGCAAACGAAGTTAGCAATCCGTCTCACGTTGTTGATAGCAGTAAATATAAAAATTTATTAGACATATATTTACCCGAAATGTACAAGATGTCGTATGCAAAAGAAGACAAGACTGTTGAGACCTTGGATCGTTTGAATTCCAGCATAGCCGAGGGATTTACAACAGTTGACAACTTGGCTACGCAGGTTGTTGATATAACTGATGCAAATGCTACTCAGGAACCTATTCTAGGTTACCTAGCAAACTTTTTTGGATTGTTCCTTCGATCTGAAGATGTGACATTGTGGAGAAGACAAATTAAAAAGGCAGTGCCTAATTTTAAAATCAAGGGAACACTTCAAGGATTAGAGAGTGCATTAGGAGATGCAGGCATAAATCTTGTAAAATATTCTCAGTATTATCTATGTGGAAGCGACAATGTGTGGACAGAGACTTTCACTTTTAATGGCTCATATTCTTGGACCATGGCAAAGACTTCTCTTGCAATTAACTCAACTTATTTTATATTGCAAAAACGCTCTAGCACAGGTTCATATGCATCTCAAAGTTTAGCAAATATCAGCATATCCACTGTCAGCGGTGTTAGTACTCTGCAATGGACAGGACCTCTGCTCACTATGGGAGATGTATTAAAGCTCCAATACCAAGTCAAAACTTTTTCAGGATCAGAACTTACAATTTACAATATCGTTAAAGACTTGCCACTGGCCGATTTGAGAGACGATGCTGATTTTGATTATCCTCCCAAGGATTGGAACACCAAGGTAATTTTGGAAGATGATGCAAATTTTTCAACTGTAATATCTGTTAAAAATCCTTTTGTTGATTATTTAAATTTTGGCAAGGTAAGAACTAAATTTCCTTATTCTGAAAATGTTTACAACATGGACGAATACAATGGTTCTCTAAGGGATAGTCAAAATCCTTGTGATGTCGATAAGGAATTCCTTGAACCGTGCAGAAATTTTATCAGTCCTTATTATTCGTTGGACGTAAGTATAAAAGATCTTTCAAACACAAGGCTTCAGGAATGCCAAGATATTATCAGCGAGTACACTCCATTTCATGCAATACTACACACTTTGAATTTTACAGGTGAATTTGAAGATTTTGTTTTGCCTCCGGTAGAAGAGATTGAAATATTAGTACAGAATAACGTAAATGATTTTGTGATTGCAGGAATGGCTCAGGATGTATTCAACAGAGCTATGTTTTTAGGACTGCAGGGCAACGCAGTATACAGAGTTGATTTGGCTACTCAAATTACAACTTCTTTTGCTATGCGAGAAAAAATAAACATACAGGATGATGAATCAGATTGGAGATCAAACGTATTAGGTGTCGCAGTCCCTACACCAATTCCGATTTTTTCAGGTACAGCCCAATCATATAATGAAAAAATCAATCTTTATTGTTCAAATGTGAATTTTAAAAGCTTGGGTGTCGATTCAGATCCAGCCGATACTTTGCTTGAAATTTTAAGCCCAAGTGCCAATAGCGGTGAATATACAGTCGAGGATCCAACCAATCAATTTGTGACAATACCATCTGGAGTTACAGAACCATTAAATACATCGTCATTTACATTTAATTTGTCTAATATAACTTTGGCTGACGTATCATTTACTGCCAGTCAAAAAAATGTTTGTACTATCTCCGATGCCTCTGTAGATTTTGAGGAATATAACATCAAAACGGTTTGGGATGTTGATAACGGCTATGCTGCTCAAGCATGGCAAATTCAACTACCTACTGGGACCTATAACATTGCAGATATAAGAAATAATATTATTACTTTAGTATATTCAGGTACTTTATCTTCTTCTAGTGCGACAGGAGTAACATATAGCTTAATTAGTCCAACAGAGACTGTTTTTACTAGTAATAATGGTAACTATAGTGTTGAGGTAGTCGGGAAAATTGCTATCAATCCATCTACTGGCGTTAACCATGCAAATGAAGTAATAAATGACGATGGATTCTTTTACTATGACACTACGAGCGACCAGTATCAATTTGCTGGATACGTTGATGGAGAAGACTTATCGTTTTTGATTTCAGGATGGGATGGTTCGAACGGCACTGTATCTGGAAAAACATTAAAAAGACTTGTTACTGAACAAGTTGGCAATCTCGGTTACTCAGGAATGAAAATACTAAAACCGGCTGGTTTTCCAACATTTGCCGATCATGATGTATTTACTAATCCTTCAGTAGTATCTGCTGATAATGAAAACTATAGAGAAAATTATGTGCTTGAAATTGATGGTAAAAATTACTGTTTTGTTTCCGAATCTACCGTTGGGATGGATACCTATTTAAAAATAGACGGAGAGCTTATTAATTTAGGTACAGGAGGTACTTCCAAGTCCTTCGATCTTTACAGATATGGGAAAAATACCGTGGAACTATTTGGGCAGACACTAAGAGATTTAAGCAGAAACGGGCAAGAACTTCTTGATCAAGTTGCATCCTACTCAAACAGCATGATGATGCAAATGGCTGCGGCTGAACCTTCTGGCATGAAAGATAAAGTAACTCAACAAGAAGGTATTACGATACAAATTCAATATGCTGATGGAAAAGAAGAAACTGGAGTAATCAAATGAATTTAACAAGTGAAAACAAAGCTGTAGGTCGTGTTGAAGCAATTATCGAATATAGTAACGGTAAAAAAACAGTAATTTTAGTTGACAATACTGTTCTTAATCTTGGAAAGATTGCGTTGGCAAAAACGCTGGCTAACGAAACGGGAGCTTATACTAATTTTTATATAAATAGAATGATCTTCGGGGACCAAGGCACAAGTGCTGGAGAACCTAAGATCGTAAGCGCAAACCGCACTGGCTTATTTGGTTCAACAATAGCAAACAAGCCTGTTGTTGCCGCAATCAATCCTGACAATACTGCCCAAGCCATATTTACTGCCACTTTGACTTATAGTGACGCAGTGGGATACGCTCTGAGTGAAATGGCTCTTGTCATGAACAATAACGAGTTGTTTAGCATGGTCACTTTTCCCGATCTTACAAAAACAGTAAATATGCAAATAGTATTCAATTGGTATGTTTCTATGGTTTAATTTCAAATAAAAAGAGTAAATATAATATGCCAGATATATCAAATATTACTGTCCCTCAATATCAACCAAATCAGCCTTATCATTATAAGTATGATAATTTGCCAATCGATGCGTTGGTTCAAAGAGACGAACTAATAAATACCGCCACCGACCAAAATACGTTGGCGATTCTTGAGTCTGTTGGCAGTGCCGGTAGTTTGGGAAATCGTTTGAATCAGTCTCTAGAGCAAAACGGATCCTTGAAAACTACGGCTGTTGATACATCCCTGCACAATATTGGTGCTCATACAGATGGCTCATATGGTGGCACAGATTATGTTCGAATGACTTTGGCAGAAAGAAGTAAACTTTCTTTAATAGCAGCAGAAGCGAAAAACATTTCTATTTCAGTAGAAACAGCATCTAACGTATTATATTTTGATAATGGCACCGTTGGCTTGGTGAACTCTCCCACAATCACATGGGCATCCGAAGGCGGTCAAAATGTACGTGCGGATGTTGCTGTGGCATTATCAAACGCTCATCAACATTATGATGGCATAATTCCAACAAGCGTTTCTTTGACACCCGACTACATCAATTATTTGACTGGGCTGGGGACCGCATTTACAGCAGGTTCATTAAAAGTTTACATAAATGGTGTGAGAATTTTTAGCAATTCAACTGTGTATGCTCCAACTTCGGATCCCCTTACAGCATGGCAGCAGAATAGTTTTACTGAAAATATAAACGGCCTAGGATTTTCCTTGTTGAACGCAATAACAATCGATGATAGTATTGTGATCGACTTCGAAATTCCTCTGGGCTAAAAGATGCTATACCAAGAAAAACATATTGATTTTACAGTAGTTATCTTAAGCATAGACGGCGATCCCTCTAAAATCGAAAAAACATATCAGAGCACTAAATTTTTATGCGATCAATATAATTGCATAGCAGTAATACCAAAAGATAGATCCGTAAGTACTGTTAGTTGTCAAGTATACAACGGGGGTGATTGCGTCACATCACTAATTGATAATGGAATGAATAAAGTAAAGACTGAATGGGCGTTATTTGTATTTTCTGGCTCTATCATTAAGAAAAAAATTGACAAAAAATTATCTTTGTATGTTGAAACTAAAAGAGATGTGCTTTTTCCTGTTGTCAACCGTATGTGGAATTTTATTGATGGGTCTATGAACGGACTTTTGATAAGCAAAGAATTTTATGATCAAGTTGGAGAGTTTGGTTCAGGAAATACTTTGCAAAATACTAAGATATTATGGGCAGAGAGAGCTTTGGAAAAAGGAGTAAGATTCAAAGCTATTGTTAATGCTTGCAACTACTGAGGTATAAATGTCTGATGATACAATAGAGGCAAAGCTGGACCTAATTATAAATCAGCATAAAATATTGCCCAAGCATACAAATTTTCAAATAGAACATTTTATGATTGGCAAGGAATTTACTACAGAGGGCAAGATATGGCAATGTATTCGTGAATTATCCGCAAGAAGAGATACATTAAAAAATATCAATTTAGAGCTAAGCGATGCTGAAGATAATTTGCAATTAATTAAAATAAAAATAGAAAAGCTTAAAGTTAAATCAACTTTTAGTAAAAACAGAGATCTGGAAATTCTAAATCAAAAACAAAAAGAAATATTAATTAGGAAATGTGAAAGAAAATTACAATCCTTGGACAACTTACATCAGAATGTGATAGAAAGAAAAGAAGCAGTTTTAGCAGAATGTAATAAGATTATTGACATTTTTAACAAATTGAATCCAGAAAACAAAACCATAAATATTGATGATGACCAAAATCAACTTGAATATTGGAATAGCAAGTTAAACGAAGAGGTCACATTAAGTTCCGTGCTAGGTTATCCTCTAAGTGTAGATGTGGTGAGGTCAATTATAGCTTTGCCAAACACTGCACCAGTAAGAGCGCAAATCCTATCTGCCATGGAATCTCAAGGTAAAAAAATGCTAAACGCAAATAACTAAACTATGGCCAGTAAATTAACATCATACGACATTGGATACATCTCAGGAGACCTGTCGTTATTCCCGGAAGCAATAGACAGTTACGACAATCTATATGAAGCAAAAAACCTTGCAATTACTAGTTTGTCTCAAACACTTGGCTTCAATGGCAAGATAATTGTTGTTGAAGACACAAGCGCATTCCCTGATAAAGGTATTTTGCGAATAAGCCTTCCAAATTACAAAGGCCTAACAACCGAATTAGTATATTACGAGACAAAGACAAGCACTACTTTTCAAAATTTAATCCGTGGATTTTGCTCCACTAGGCAATCACCATGGCCTTCTGGCTGTAAGATCGAAGCAGGCGTTGTTGCAGAGCACCATAATGCTCTTAAGGACGCAATTCTAAAAATCGAACAAAAGGTCGGCACAGATACAGAAACTAGCACCACAACCATGAATGGACTTCTTAAACAACAAGAAGCCAGATACTTGGCTCCCAAAGCCATATTTCGAGGGTTTCCTCTCAAGGGCACCGCTCCGATGACAGTAAATTTCCATAATTTTTCATCAAGTATAGCCACCAGATTTTTCTGGGATTTTGGAGACGGAGGAACATCATTTGATAAAAATCCAAGTCACACATATCTTACTGAAGGAAATTATACAGTTCAATTGCGTGTAATTACAGAATTAGGAGGGCAAGGGTTTGCTACTAAAACCAATTACATACAAATATCCAATGAATTTGTAAACCCCTTCTTCTATACAACTCCCACTGTGGGATATTCTTTGGATTATGTAAACAAATATGGTGGGACACCTACAACTTTTAAATTCATAGATCAAACTGAAGCAACTATTTCAAATAGACTTTGGCAATTTGATGATGGAACAAATTATTTTGCGATTGATCCTAACGAGCATGTGGCAACTCATATCTATGCCAAACCCGGCACCTACACTCCATCTTTATTGCTTGGTTTGGAAGGACAGCAAGTTCTCCGTGTTTTCTCTACTTCATCCATACAGGTGCAATAAATGGTTCCAAGCATTCAGTTTAACACGGAATATGATACAGATACAAACCTTTACGTTGTAAAAGATTCTGCTTATCTGGTTTTGTCTAAAGATTACAATCCCGGTGACACCACTATTACTGTTGAACTGGATACTGAAAAGACTTCTTTGTTTCCAACAACAGGAATTATTACTTTAGTTGAACAGTGCAGCGATCCACAATATAGGGCTGTTTCTTTTTATTATACTTCTAGAACTGATACTGTTTTTAGCGGTCTCACAAGACTTGCAAACACACCTGATTCATATAAGCCATCAAGACAAACCACAGTTGTCATGAATGTCATGGCTGAACATCACAATAATATAAAAGATGCAATTATTGCGATACAAAGTTTTGTTGGGAAAAAAGGCTTGATGGGCAGCACAAGCACTGTCAATACTGGCAAACTTGAAGAAAGAACGAATTTTCTTATCTCCCGAGCCTTTGAGCCAAAAGCTTGGTTCACGGTAAACAAGACAATAGGACTTGCTCCCTTCACAGTAACTTTCTCCAATCAATCTGTGCGGCTGGGAGAAGAATTGCCAAATAACGACATCATGTTTTATTGGGACTTTGGAGACAACACTGCAAGTAATATTACATACTACCAAGCTACTGATGTAGTACCACCAAATGTCGAAAACGTAATCGTAGAAGATTTGGACTCTGGCACTATCACTAAGACATATACTCGCCCGGGCACTTATACAGTAAAGTTGACAGTTGTTAACGATTATGGCTCAGACACCGTTGAATTTACCAATTTAATTAATGCCAAGTATGAAGCTCCTGATGTGGCTGTGGTAAACTTCAATCCAACAGGTTACCAGCAGTGTTTCCCCTCTGCTTCAAATTGTCAATATTTTAAGACACCAACAAACACTCAAGTTTCAATTGAAATTCCCACTGGCATTAATCCGGCAACCGGCAGAACCTATTCTGGCGAGGAAGTAGACGCAAATGACAATCCAATAGATCCAATTATCAGATACACATGGCTTCTTTCTGACGATACTTCCCATGGAAATGACCAAACTACTACAGCACTATACACTATAGGTGGATTGAAAGATTTAGTAGTGCGTTGTGACACAGAAAGTCAAGCATTTAGAATCACAACTTATAACTCCTATATCGATGTTGTGGAAAGACAAAACTTATGGCTTTCTACTTTTTTCAGCAATTCAACCACTGTGGTCCAAAACTCCGAGTTTGGTCTGATAAGTGAAACTTTTAAATCGAAACAGTCACAAACGACCACATTAGACATAAGCACTTCTTTTTTACAATCTGCAAGTAATGCAACGCAATTAATTAGGGAGTTCAAAAGAAATACAAGCTTCACATCAAAAGCAAACATACCATCTGGACTCTCTGGTACTGCCATAATTCATTATGCGACTGGCCGCACTAGTGGCAATCCAACTGATGAGAACATTAAGGCTCTAGATTATAACGGGTACTTAGAAACTTACGCCGCATATCAGACCATAAATAGACCTTGGAACTGGGTTTCTCTAAGTTTTCTCAATAAAACGTATTTTATTTTTGGAAATCTAAGTACTGCGCAAGCTCCGGGCACATCCTTGACAAACCTGCTGATGCAGGAGCACGATCTAATTTCAAATACAGTGCTGACATCAACTTTCTCCGCAGGAGCTTTCATAGGAGGAGCAACCCAGTTACAGTCAAACGCAGCCGAATTCGAAAGTGGACTGCCAATTTATGGAAATTTTAGTGCGTATCGCACCGCATGGCGGGGACGATCAGGATATATTCTCAAAAACGATGGAGTTGGAGAATTTTTTAGGATACGAAGCTTCTTCAGCACATCCCCCTCTGCTTCTGCTGCAATAGCAACATTTAACAAATTGCCCGACATGTTGGGACCAACAAAAGTCGAAGGACAATTAGTAAACCTCAATAGCGGTTTGTTTTTCTTCAATAATACCGGGGCAATCTCGTCTTTCAACACTACCGATGGCGTTTGGAAAACCGGAGGGCCGGGTCTTAATTCTTCGGTGTTCACAAGTTTGCAAGACACAACTGTAAATGGATATGAAAACGATACAAATACACTTCTTGCCACAACAGACGGCGATAGAAAAGCGTATTTGAGTTTTGATTATACAACCAAATCATTTTTAAAGTTTAATGATCTGGATCTTACTTTTACAAAATTGCCAGATAGGCCTTCCGGCAATCAATGGACCATGGGAACTTTCTAATAAAAAGGTGTTGAATTGCCGTTGTCTTACCCACCCAGTTCTGTATATCCCCAAGACTACGATACTAATCGTAGTCTTTACAAAGTGTACAACACATCTGAAACAGTTCTTTCAGCCGACCTTGACACATGGGCAACAACAATCAATATCGAACCAGTTGAGTCTGGAGATCCCGAACTTTGGGCAGATAATGGCTTTGTAACCATCAGTGATGAATTAATATATTTTGATTCTGTTGATAAAAATGTAAACGGTAAAGTTTATAGGCTGAATGGTTGCATCAGAAATTTAGCTGGAAAAGCTCCAATATACAATTCTGTTGGAACCGCAGTACGTGGTTTTGTGCTGGCCGAGCATCATAATCAATTAGCAAGGGGGATAGCAAATTTAGAAAATTTTGTTGGCATAGACAATAGCGCAAATAAACAAACAATTGATTGGAGAGTTCGTTACCTTGCAGCCCAAGATCCAATTATTGATGATTACGGTTGTCCTGAAATAGATTTTTACTATTATGTGGTTTCTGAAAACGATAGCAGCGGCGTGGTAATTGAATATAATCTTGATATTATAGGAAATTTTGATTCTTTTGTTTTGGAATTCGGGGATGGCCAATCAACAACCACTGTGACAGCTGGAACACATACCTACTCACAAGGATCAATTATAGATCCTAATGTTACAATTACATCAGAAAGTTGTGAACAGGTTTTAAGCGCCGTAAAGAGAAACCAGATTAGCCAGCCTCTTACAGAACAGATTCCTATCGATTTAAATATATCGGTGCCGAATGTGCCTGTGTTGCCCGAAATTCCGATTACATTTGAGAATACTGTTGATAATCAGCTGCTTTTACCCCCGATTGTGTTTCCATGTGTAGACACAGGATTCGGTCCAATATCTGTGCCGTCTGTCATAAAAATCACACCACCCCTAGTAATACCAAGCGTTGTGGATTTCATTAATCCTCCCAACATACCAAGCACTGTCACGATCAATCCAGTAGATTTATTGCTGCCTAGTCAGATATTTGTTGAAGGTCTTTGCGGTCCTACACCTCCAGTGCCAATTCCACCTCCTCCTCCCACACCAGTAAGTCCAACACCGGTCTCTCCGACTCCAGTAAGTCCTACTCCAGTTTCCCCTACACCAGTAAGTCCAACACCGGTCTCTCCGACTCCAGTAAGTCCTACTCCAGTTTCCCCTACACCAGTAAGCCCAACACCGGTCTCTCCGACTCCAGTAAGCCCAACACCGGTCTCTCCGACTCCAGTAAGTCCTACTCCAGTGAGTCCATCACCTACTCCTGTTTCTCCGAGCCCTGTTCCACCTGTACCATCGCCTTCGGCAACACCCGTGCCGCCTGCTCCATCACCAACGCCGCTGCTTTATAAGTGCGGCAGATATGCCTATTTTGCTGGAGGATTAACGGGCGTGGCTTCTTTGGCCCAAGGTGTAAATTTTATAGACAGGCTTGATTATGATTCGGATGCAACTTCCGCACTTGGTTCTCCTGTTTTGGGAGAGGCACGATCAAGTCTGACAAGTGTGAATGGGGCTGTAACCCGTGCGTACTTTATGGGCGGTTCCAAAACAGACGCTAGTATTACAAGATATACAGATATTTTTACTTATGATAGTGAAACTGTATCTTATAAAAACAGCGCAGACCTTAAAACTGTAAGAGAGGGGGCTACCGGCATTTCTGAAGGCCTGACCAAAGGATATGTTGCTGGTGGAAATACAAGTGCTGGGTCTAATGTAAAAACAGTAGAAAAGATAGTTTTTTCAACCGATACTACCACTGCTTCAACATCGCTATCCCTCAAAAACGCCAAAGTAAATATGGCTGGCCTTGATGGCAGTAGTACTAAAGGTTATTTTCTTGCTGGCTACACAACTGCAATAACCGGAACAACAGAATATATTGATTATTCTAACGATACCCAAATGAATGATGGTTCTGCCATCCTCACTCCCTCAAGATGGGGTGCAAGAGGATGTACAGCCAACGAACAAAAGGGTTATGTAAGTGGTGGTGAAAATCCTGTATCCAGCGTATTGTACGGTTCGACTGACATTATTCAATTTGCAACCGGCACACGTTACTATGCCGCTTCTGCTGATCTTGACAGACAAGTTACAGAAACTGCCGCTGCAAGTAATGGACAGACCTACGGCTATTTCGGCGGTGGTGTAACAGATACAGGCTCTGGATTTGCAGTAGATAACCAAATAGATAGAATTCAATTTAGCATTGATAATGCGACCACAATAGCTTCGACATTCCTAAATGGAAGACAACAGTGGGCTGCAGTTTCAAAACTATGTAGACCATTAAGTGGACCCGGTGGATATTTTGTTGGTGGTAGCTATGGATGGGATGATTTCTTTTCAAATTACACTGAAACTGCGGACAAGGTAGTTTTCAGTGCTGATACCACCATGGCTATGACAACAGCCAAATTGACTCAAGCTCGTGAGTCCATGGCCAGCATAAATGGCTCTCAGTATCGAGGCTATTTTTCTGGTGGGTATGATGAAGCATTTTCTGACCTTACTGAAAAGATAATTTATTCTAATGAAACAACCTACACAGCAACAACTGCCAATCTACAAGCAGGTGCGCATGGCAGTACTGGTTTGACGGAAGGCAGCACCAAAGGATATGTAATTGGAGGTTATCAAAAAACCGGCTCTGTACTTACTAAAAAGATTTATAAGATAACATATTCCACAAATGAAACCATAGCACAGCTTACCACCGCAGAACTTGCAACCGGCGCAGCTTACATGGCTGCTGTTAGTGACAATAAGTATTTTGGGGTGATTGCCGGTGGTTTGGCAGGTAATGTAAGAATTGACAGCGCAGGTGGAATGAACTTCGCAACAGATACCATAACCGAACTGGCTGGCATGTATCTTTCCAAACCAAGAAGTGAATTGGCGGGTCTAGATGGAAATGGCACCAAAGGTTATTTTGCGGGAGGTGATACTAAGAACTATGTTTCTGTTGATAACATTGATGTTCTAGATTTTGCTACTGCTGTATTTTCACATTCATCTCAAGCTCAAAATAATCTTCAGAAAGTAAAGACTGGTCTTTCTGCTGTGTCTGAAAGAAGGACTAAAGGTTATTTTGCTGGCGGTTCTTCAGGTGTGTTAGTTGATTCTCCTCTGACTGATAAAATTACATTTAGTACTGGGGTTGTAACTGCAACCGAAAGTGCAAACCTTACTTTGTCAAGAACCTACTTAGGCGGTGTTTCAAAAATTACAGATACCATTTCTAATGAAGGGGCATATTTCATCGGTGGTTACACTGCAACTCCTACTACTAAAATCACTGAAAAAATAATTTATGCTGGAGATGTTTCTGTTTATCCTTACACGGCAAATCTTGATGAAGGCCGTGCTTTCTTGGCGGCAATTTCCGAGTCGGGCGTTGCAGGCTACATCGCTGGTGGTACTTCTGCTGGACAGGGAACATTTACAGCTGTTGGCACTATGGACAGGATTGCATTTTCAACAGATCAAAGGACAGCTGTTGGCACACAATCTTTGGGTCAGCCAAGGTATGCATTGACAGGCTGTACTGGAGACAAGACTGCTGGTTATTTTGCAGGCGGTGATAGTGGTAGTTACTTGCCTACACTTAACAAGTTTGTTTATTCAACTCAACAAGTATCACTATATACAAGCAGTACACTTTCTCAATCAAGAGGATATCTTGCAGCTATTTCTGATGGCTACGCTAAGGGTTATTATGTGGGAGGAAAAAATGGCACATCTGCTGTCAACACAGTGGATGTTCATAACTACGAAAATAATACAATATCTTCGTCCTCCTCTCTTGTATTAGTTTCTGGGCCTTTATCAGGTTTGGCTGGAACTGATGGAAACGCACAGGAAGGTTATTTTGCTGGCGGCATACTCAATGGTGCCGCAACTAATGTTATAAGTGTGTTTTCTTATAGTAGTGGTGCTTTTGCGGCTGCAACTACTGGAGTATTGTCAAGTAAACGACATAGTCTTGCAGGAGCAAGTGATAATTCAAGCAAGGGTTATTTCTCAGGTGGATCTACTAGAAGTGATTATACTCGATTTGCAAAAACCACTGACATCTTTAGGTTCTCGGATTATTCTATTAGTACTCCTAAAACTGCCGAATTGGCAAATGCAAGAAACTCTTTGACTGCGGTTTCAAGCAAAAGGAATTTGTTGCCTCCTGCTATTTGTGGAGATTTTGTTCAAAGTGCTGATTTGCCCGATGATGTTCGCTATTTTGATGCATCTCCGTATGCATTTATAGGAAGAATAAGAATTGGCTATGTTTTCCAAGGAACTGTAAATTCTTCTAGATTTATTGTATTTGACAATCTTGGCAATACTTATGTGGATACAGGATATATTGGCCAAATACCAGAAGGATGCGATAGCCCTGAACTGACAACATGGAACAATACTAGTAGTGGTTTTGATTTTTATTTTTTCAAAGCAGAAGGAGCTACTAAAATAGGTGTAAGAGTTATATCCGCATGCACGAATATAAGTTGGGCCTATTTATTTTCTTGCCAAAGCAATTCATATGAATCAAATGCATACACTAATTTAAATTGGCTTGATTATCCAAACCAAACTGCACTTCCAAATTCATTTCCTTATGTAGTATTTATTAATTCTGGGTATTCCGGACTGCCATACACACAAAATAATAATCTTTATTTTAGTTATAGTTTAACTGGAATTACAATTCAGAACAAAGCTGCTAATTTAAACAAATTTGGTACAGTTATAATTAATGGAAATTCATTTGTTTTTGATCAAAATTTTAAAGAAATAGAGTCTAGTTATTATTATACTTCCCAGAATCATGCTGCTGGAATTTCCCCAAGTAACGATTTTTATATTTGGGGATATAATTCTAATGGCGAGCTTGGAAATACCAATTTAAATATTTTTTATGATAAACCAACAATTGTACCGCAACTTGGAAAAGTAATAGATTTTTCACTTGGACTGCGTTCTACATTTGTTATTACATCAAATAATGATCTATATGTAACTGGATATAACTCATATGGAAATCTTGGAACCGGAGATACCGTAAATAGAAATCAATTTACTAAAATTCCCGGCAAATGGCAAAATATTTATGCAGATGATTATTATTATACCGGGACATTGGCAATAGACATCGACGGATTTTTATATTTAACTGGTCATTATTATTTGATTAAATCATTGGCTACTTTTACAAAAATAACAGAGTTTCTTTGGAAAAAAGCATTACAATGGGGTAGTTTTGGTTTATACTCACAAATTATTGGAATTAGGAAAGATGGTAAAATTTGTGTTATAAGATATCAAGTGACAACACAAGGTTACATTATAAACGGTGTATACGAACAGGGTGATAAAAATGATTGGGTTGATTTGATAAATGGCTATGCTTTAGATTCGTCTGGAATTCTTTACTACTTATGGTACGATGGTAGTAATAATGGATTTGCACGCATATTTCCTGTTGATATTACAAAGATGTATTATGATTGGAGATCTCATCCACCAAGATGGAAATTAGGAAGAAACAATACATTTGTCTTGCTTCCACCAGATTATGTATATGCGAATGGATTTGCTATGACTGAGACCACACCACAATTTGAATTTAGTCAACCAGAAAGCAAAGACATAGTCAGAACACAGTCTTTGGAAAGATTTTCACTTTGCCGACATGCTGGCAAAGTGCCATTACAAATGGTTGCGGGACCAAATGAATCTGCTGAAATCAGACGCTGTGATCTTTATGCTTATTGCTGCCACACTTCAGAACTGCCCAAACGCCCTGAAGTAGTCTGTTGCCAAAATTGTAAAGATTATAGCCCAGAAACAGAACAACCAACTTTGGTGTATATTAACGACAAACAGGAATCTTCAGTTAGTGTTATCAATATCAATAATGATCTTGAACCACAGAACGCACCTGTTTCTCAAGAAATTAAATACAAACCAATTCAGCATATTGAAAACATAACTACAGAAAAAATAGCCATGATTAGCGAGGTTGAATATAAGGATCTTTCCGACATATATAATTCAGTGCTTGATGAGATGAATGCGGTAAAAATTAAGCCAAAAGAAGACTTGAAACCAAATGTTGACGATCTTATCGGAGAATGATGCCTATTTTACCTCCTACATCAGTTTATCCAGTAGATTATGATACAAATTCTACATTGTATCGTGTTTACAACACCACTGAAACTCATATAACACAACAACTTCTGATAGGAGACACAGAGATATTCATAGAACCTGTAGAAGCAGGTAAACCAGAAATTTGGGCAGATAACGGATTTGCTACTATTAGTGGAGAAGCAATTTATTATGGATCAGTCCTTAAAAATGTAAACAATAAGGTTTATAAACTTGAGAATTGTATAAGAAATCAAGGAGGCAATCCTCCTCAATACAATGCAGCACAAACCGAAATACGAAGTTTTGTAATGGCAGAGCATCATAATGAGCTAGCCAGAGCAATTGCAAATACTGAAAACTTTTTAGGCATAGATCAAAGTACAATTAAATCTACTTTGGACTGGAGAATAAGGTATTTAGTAAACCAACCGAATTTAACAGATGATTATGGATGCCCAGAAGTAAATTTTACATTCTATACGGTATCTGAAAATCCTCTTACAGGAACTGTAATCAATTATGAATTAGAGATTATTGGAGTTTATGAGAGTTTTATTTTGGAATTCGGTGATGGAACATCAACTTCGACAGATCTTTCTGGTACTCACAGCTACCCTCCAAATTCAACAATAGATCCGATTATTACAGTTGAAAGTAGTAGCTGCCAAACGGTAAATAGTGATGTGGCACGCAGTCTTGTAAATGAAGGACTAGTACAATTTTTGCCGCAAGACTTAAATGTCACTTTGGATTCAATACCAGATTTCGATGATATTTTAATTGAATTTGAACCAAATATCGCTGCCAATATCAATCTTCCACCTATTGTGTTTCCTTGTCTGGACATTGGACCATTTGGACCGATATCAATACCTTCAACGATTACGATTGATCCTCCTGTAGTAATACCAAGCACGATTGTGTTTAACAATCCTCCCGTTATTCCATCTACAATATCTGTAAGTCCTTTTTCTGTTGTGGTTAGTGGTGACAAATATATTGACTTGGTTTGTATACCAATAGCTGGTGTAAAGGGATTTGCTATCGGGGGTTCAAACAGTTCAAATGTTGCAGTAGATCGTGCCGATAAAGTTACTTATGTCAACGATACATTTTCTCAAGTGCCATCGGCAAACATAACGGGTTCAGCCCGATTTGGTTCTGCCGGATGTGCTGATGGTACATACGGCTATATCGCTGGTGGCTATTCATCCGCAATATTATCGTCTTTTTACAGGACACAATTTTCAACAGAAGTTACTTCTGCATTTTCAACTGTTAGCTTGAGCAGTTCGACATATTATTTGTCAGCCATATCTGGCAAAAACGCTAAGGGTTATTTTGCAGGAGGCATAACCAGTTCATCAGGGGCTTCCAATAAAATTGATGTATTAGATTTTGCAAACAGCACCATGTCAAGTTTGCAAATGCCCACAGGTAGATTCCAGTTTGGTGCGATTAGCTTGGAACAACAAAAAGGTTACTTTTGTGGTGGCAGCACAGGTTCAACAGGAGTTGTTACTACAGATATCATATCGTATGCGGACGACACATTTTCATCGCCTACAACCGCAAGTCTAAAAAGTCCCAGAATGTCTATGTCCGGAATTGATGGAAATACTATTCAAGGTTACTTCGTTGGTGGTAGCGCAAGTCTGACTGGTGCCATTTTAAAGACTATCGAAAAAATGAACTATAGTTATGATGCTACTACAGCAATAACTAGTAGCCAACTTACAACTGGCAGAAGACTTGCTGGTGGAATTAGCGATCAAAGCTCACGAGGCTATATTGCTGGAGGTTTGTCTGGGCAAGCGGCTTCTACCGTTCAAACATCTGTCGAAAGATTGAGTACCACTGGAGATTTGATATCTGCTTTACAAACTGGATTGAGTTTGGGTAGAGCAGCTATGGCATGCATATCACAAAATTATGTTAATCCTTCAGATGGGCTTACACCGTCCGGATTGACACCCACAGGCACGACACCCACAGGCACGACACCTACTGGCGGCTCGACATCGCAATGTGGAACTTGTGAATGGACCGCAGTAGTTGAAGGACTCACAAACAGTGAACCTCCTAATTTTTTTGGAACATGGCAAATTGCAAATAATAATTGCACAGGCGGTTGCCAGTGTTCATCAAAGCCACCTAACTGGACCGGTAGAACAATCCCTGCAAACAGGACCACGGATTGCGTGAGCGGATTCGCTATGACTAACAATGGCTACTCTATTCCTGAAGAGGCTTTTGCAGTACCAACTCCAGATGATTTTTCCTTCGTTAATCAAGGTTATTCAACCATTCCTCAACAACAAAATGATTTTGTTAAAAATGTTCAGCAGGCTTTTGACTCTGTTAAGGTAAGAATCAAAGAAGAGACCTTACTGCCAAATGTCAAAGATCTCTTAGGAGACTGAAATGCAAATAAAAAAAATGAATCTAAAATTCCTTAATGCTATAAACGCAGAGGGGAATAAAGAACAATTTACATTCAGGATTGACAAGTCTAGAAATGAATACATCAATGTTGGTCCATATTGGATTCGTAATTTTGCAAAACTAAGTGTTAATCCTGTTGATATAAATAATCTTTACGAAGAAGATGAAATAAAAACACTTATAGAGAATGAAATTGCAAATTCAAAATTGAATTCACCTAATCTTCTAGAGGAAAATTTTAAATTTCGAAATGTTTTAATAATCAGCGATGGTTACGGATTTGAAGACCACAAGGAGGTTTTGGATGGTGTTGGCGATGATCTTTGTGTAATTTGTATAAGAAATGCTGCAAGGTATTGGCAAGCATATAAGTTTCCAGATTTTTTACTTGTTCAAAATCCTTTTGATAATGTTTTTTCACAAATGCCAGAAAAAAATTATCCCAAGTTGATTGCAAGCAGGAGAGCCAAAACACAATTTATGATTTCATACAAGAATATAAGTTACCTATATGATCCTGTTTGTGAATTGAGATATCAAAGCCCATACGCAAAAGCATCTAAACTTTTCATCGATGAATACAGAAATCCTATTTGCGCTGCTATTGGTTGTGCTCATCATTTTGGTGCTAAGAATATTTTTATGGCGTATTGTTCGGATGCCTATAAAGAACAACGACCGGGGGCAGAGGAAGTATCTGAAGGTCTATTTGCTTATCCACAACAAATTCTTGCTAACAAAATTATAAATGCAAATTTGTTTTGGCAAAAATTTAGTGATTTGAGTTGTCAGATTTATTACACAGGTGTAAAAAATTCATTTACATTTGCTAAATATTTACAAAAGGAAGATTTCAAGAAAACTTTGATTGGGCAAACATATGAAGGACAAACCGAAATTTTGGTCTAACTCATTTTTACATGACTTCAGACATTGGATTTTAGAATCCGAAAAAACAGGCGCTACACTAAAAGGCAAACATTGCAAACCAATAAATGAGGGGCAAAAACTAGCTGATGCGATTGACTGCCCATTTCATGAAATTGAAGAAATAGAATTAGCAAAAAGCTTTTGCAAAAACGGTGGAGTTATTAAAGAAGTAGTTGATGATCTTTATCTAATAAAAACCAAAAAAGGTAGATTTTATATAAACAAAAAAGAAGTAGATGTTTTAGACAATTGACTATTTTTTCTCTGGAGGCTGGACACCATCAAGATTAGCAGATCCACCCGCTGGGCAGGACATATCTTCTGTGGCTTTATGATATCCTTCTTCGTATGATTTTTGATTTTCTGTTTCTGCATCTTCAATCGCTTGGTTATAAGCGGCTCTCCACACAGCACCTATCTCGGCATCGCTTTTCCTATCGATAGTGGATGATTCAATACTGATTTTTTCTGCGTTCATGATTCTGAATGTCAAAACTATATTGGTAATTAAAGACATCATTCCAACTGCTACAAGCAAAATAAAAGTTTTACCCGGCATATAAAATCCCCCCTGTACAGGGATAATACGAAAAAATAAAACAAGATCAAGAAAAATTTTTCAAAAATTCTTGTTTAGGATGTGGCAGTAGTTCTTTGTGTGAGGATGGTACATGTTTATATCCTCTCATGAACAGGCTTTTTCTCAAAGATGCATAGTCGGGAGCATCTTCTACGATAAGTTCCCAGTCAAAACGATTAGATGTATAGATTTGATCCAATTTAAATTTTTGTTGATCGTTTATTGTTAAGTTTTGTATTTGCAGATTCCTTTTGTATCCTTTGGTTTGAGATTCTTTGAAAGTTGAAACAACCTCAATAGTATATTTGTCTCTTCTGGCCATATAAAGAAATTGCATTTATTTTCCTCTTTTTAATAATAGTTTAAATAACTCTTCGAATAATATCTCTTTATATATGTCATCTTTTCCTAGCGAGTCCCAAAAGGACTTAATTGCTTCTTCTGACTCTTTTATGATATCACCTTCGTTGAGACCATCTATGTTTTCCATAAAGTATCTATACTCAATTAAATCTAACTTTGCTATTTTATATCGAGGTTCTGATAGAAAAATAATTGAAAAAATATTACAGGAAAGCAAAATTTTGGGACAAGATTTGAATATTTTTGTATTTGTCCGTGAAGAATTGTTATTAAACGGTTTATACAATATAAATGACTGGAATAAAATGGAAAATAATTTCCCTAAATACCACGAGGTTCTGATAGAGCCCAAAGATCACAAATCAGTCAAAATGTAACAAATTTCATCCGAATATCAGTTTTTATTTTGATGTTACATAGATAAATATATATTAGATTTCCATAAGGAGCAAGCATGAGCGTATTCAAAGTAGCTATAAACAATGATAAGCAAGGACTATTAGACACAAATCCGGCTACTGGAGCCCAAATAGATCCATCTATCCAGAGAACCATTTATGTTGCTGGACCGAACCGTAAAATTCGTGAACTTTCTGATGGTGACACATTTACTGACTGTAATTATTGGAAACAATTTGCCTATCCTCAGGTGACCGAGGAGCAAGCTATTGTCGAAGTTCTTAGCGACGATGGAAGTGTTTGGTCTAGCGTAGATTCTGAGAATACTTTCCCTAAAGTTTACAGTCTTAGCTGCGCTGGCGGTTCAACTTATGCTGCAAACACTGCCGACATACTTGGTGATACAGGAGGATACGCAACATTCGTACAGATTACCAACAATGGTAGCAACGATGTATCAGTAAAAATTAATGGACTGTCTTCCGCAATCTTTACTTTGGGTAATGGTGACACTCAGGTATTCAATAACGGTGACTTGACTGTAACTCAGCTTGCAATCGACAATTCTGCTTCAGGCGCTGCTACAGCCGTAGTACAGATTATCTGTGCTGTAAAGAGTCTTTGCAACAGCTAACTTTTTTTATTAAATATTTTTAAAAGGACAGAGAAAACTTCTCTGTCCTTTTCTTTTTTAAATATACATGCCTTCACTTATAAAATTAAATAAATCTACTAAAAAATGTAATTTGTCTGATTTTTCAAAGATCAATAATAAAATTTTGATTTTAAGAAAATGTGGTGGATATGGAGATATCATTAATATGAGAATGATATTCCAAGACCTAAAATTGGCGTGCCCCGATTTTGATTTTTACTGGGCTTTACCACATGGATATTTTCCGGCTGCAGCGAAGCATCCATACGTGAAAGATTTGGTGAATTTCTCAGATTTTAAAGAAAGTGACTATCTTGCAGTTTATAATTTGACTCATTGTTGTACGAAGTACGAATGGTCTCTTGGTATAAAATGCGATAAAAATAGAAGTGATATTTGGGCAGAATATATGGGCCTAGATTTAAATAATCATAATTGTTTCATGCCAGACTATTCAAATTTGTTTCCTTCAATTAAAGAACGACTCATTTCATTAGGTTGGGACGGAATAAAAAAACTAGTTGCTTTTGCACCAAAATCGGCCTTATCAGTAAAAAATCTGACATTTGATCAATGTAAATTCATTCAAACAATCACAAAAGAGTTCTTCTTATTTACAATTCACAACGTACCAATTCTTGATTTGTATTCACTTGATATACCATTTCTAACAAATTTATCTTTATCAGAATCAATGTCTGCAATACAATTTAGTGATTTTGTTATAGCATCAGATACTGGACATCTTCATTGTGCTGGTGGTTATAAAAAACCTTCTGTGGGCATTTTTTGTTATACTAATTCTGAAAATATTTGCAGATATTATGAAACTGTTTATGTAGTACAAGGAAGATATAGAAGTGTCGATGACTTTTGCGGACCATGCAACAACTTTGGCAACTGTGTGATTGATCAAAATGAAAGTAAGAAACCATGTTTAACAAATATCACTACAGATATGATAGGAAATGCTTGGAAAAAAGCTTTAAATAACAATAAATAAAAAAGAATAAACTATAATACTTTTATCAAATGGCACAGCTTCTTAAACCACAAAATGTCAAAGTAGTAACTAAAGACGGTGAACTTATAATAAGTTTGCAACTTGACATTAATATCAATTTGAATCAATCTGGGACTTTTGATGTCAATACTTCTGGATCGGCTGTACCGGCTGAAGTAAAAAAGAAAACTGATGATGATGTTAAGTGGGAAATTCCGGACTTTAATACGACTGAGAAGATAAAATTTGGTAAGTAGTTTGAAAGGAAAGAATTATGGGCAAGATTGGTTATGACGCTGGCACATTCAACGCAATTGTTTGCAAAAGGGATAAGGACGGAAATTTTGTATACAAAAAAGAAATCAATGCATTTATTGAGTTGCCATTAGAAAACAGATTTGTCTTCAATATGATGCGTCAAGCAGGTGTTCCTTTAATTGAACGAGGGCAAACAGCTTATGCTTTGGGGGAAGCCGCTGTAAACATGGCTTATACTTTGCCTACATTAGAACTAAAAAGACCTATGAAAGATGGGTGCGTCAATCCAAAAGAAAGAGACGCTTTTCAGATTATGTCTATTATGGCTCACAGTCTAATAGATCCAGTTGAAAAAGACGGAGATGCACTTTATTACAGTGTACCTGCAAATGCTATCAATACTGAAACCGATGCAGATTACCATTCGAAAGTACTTGAATCAATTTTCAAAAGCTATCAATCTGATGATGGAAACAAGGTAGCTCCAAAAGCAATAAACGAGGCTTTAGCGGTAGTGTATGCTGAGTTAGGCAAAAAGGCATTTACGGGCGTGGGGCTCAGTTTTGGCGCTGGCATGATAAATGTTTGCTATGCCATGTATGGCAATCCTATTTTTCAATTCGCAATAGTCAACTCTGGTGACTGGATCGATAAACAAGCAGCTAAGGCAACAAGCGAAAGTACAACTTTTATCAATAAAGAAAAAATGAAAATTGATCTGCTGGCGCAACCACAAAATCTTGTTGAAAGAGCTATACAAACACAATATCGTTTGATGATTGAGAAAACAGTCAACGGTATCAAAGAAGGATTAGCTACCGCAAAACAATCAGTGAAATCTGAACATCCTGTTGACTTTGTAGTCGCAGGAGGAACGTCTCTTGTCAAAGGTTTTACTGAAGTTTTTTCTGAAACCCTAAAACAGGCAAGTCTAAGCATTCCTGTTGGAGACGTAATTCGTCCAACAGAACCATTGTACTCCGTGGCCAAGGGTTGTTTGATCGCCGCTGAAGCAGCAGGTTGAGAATTAGTGAAAGAATGAAAGGTATTGAATTAAAATGAAAAAAGAAACTGTTTCAAGGACAGTGCAGGATCTAGGTGTCGCAGCTTATATTCTGATGAACGGCCACCCTCTTGCAGGACGTAAAGAAAGAACATTCATCTTCGGTGTTGAAAAAACGAAGCTCAAAGAATTTGAAGATCTTAAAACAGCATATCTGTTTAGTGAATTTCATTATTTTGATCACTGTTTGATGGGTTTGAAAAAACTTGAGGAATACCCATACGAAATTGAGTCAAGCAAATATGTGACAGATCTTGGTGCTGCTGCGTTTCTGCTCATGCATAAATTCAAGTTGCTTGGTAAAAAGGGTAGAAGTTTTTATTTTGAAATTCATACTGAAGACGAAGCACGCCAATTTGATGAGACTAATCTCCAGTACACAATTTCAGAATTTCATGACTTTGATTCTAAGTTGATGTCTCTGAAAAAGATATATGATTTTACTCGTCCGTCATGATAACAGACTTTTAAGATCATCTACATTCTGTGGAACCGATTCGTTTGGCAATTCTTTTTTGTTCTCTGCACATGATTCATTTTCATCTGCTACGAATTTCTCTTCTGCCAAGGAAATAATCTTGTCGTAAAAAATGAAATTAAGGCATTTGGTTTGAACATGCTCAAACCAAATGCCACTTTCGTCAAGCTGTGTAATCTTACCAAGAAAATAATTTAAATTTTGTTCTTCATCAAATTGACGATTGATTGGCCCCACAATAAATGTGACAATTTTGTTTCTGAAATATTCAAGACTACGCTTTTGCTGACCTGTAACCATATGGCTGTTCACTTTCTAAAGTTTCTTCTACTTTCTTGATGTAACCATTTAATATTCTATGGTCAAAATTACATAAAAATCCATTCCAGTCTTTACATTTTTCAGGTGGCAAAGCTTTGGTAATTCTATTTGTTGGATTAATAAGACAGTATGCAAGTAGTTTTTGATGCATTTTTGCCATAGCCGACTGACCAGCATCATCGACATCCAAAGCAAGACATACTTTGTATTTTGCTAGCATTATTGCTTGTTTATCACTTAAATTTTTCCCACCACAAGCTGCTGCATTTAATCCGGCTTGTCTCAGAGACATAGCATCAAATTCACCTTCGCAAAGATAAATCTTTTCTTCTGGATCTGGGTAGTTTGTGAAGTAGAGAACATCTTCCTTTCCTACCCCACATTCTTTTTCAGGCCCACGATATCTTAGTTCTTCATTTATAATTGTCCTGCCATTAAAATATATTAATTCGTTTTTTGATGAATAGTATGGGATAATTATTCTTCCATGATATTTCCCGCCAGTGCAGATTAACAAATCGTCAACTTTTAGTTTTCTACCGGCAAGATAATTGAATGCTTTCTTATACCAGTTTTCTGCTGATTGTGATATTTTGAAAGTATTTGGAGGCAATTGAAGTACTTTATGATTAATTTCAATATCCCAAGTTATCATATCATCTGTTGGAATTTCTTCAATTTCTTCAATCGGTTTCCCTTGATAAGAGGAAACGCCAAGAGTCTGAAGCGCTGTCTTGTAACCACATTTGTCTACTTGCATAACTAAGCTGACAAGTGAGCCTTTATTATCAGTTTTCCAGCAGTGATAGACACCATATGGCCTATTGTTTTTGCCCCCTGCCGGATTGCACCATAGGTGGTGTTTTGAATCATTTGATGCAAAAAATGAGTTCAAACGAACTTCGTTGCCGCTTACTTGAACACTATTGAATCGTTTGGTTGCCCAGTCTACAAAGGTCTGCATGTCGATGGACATTTTCTACCTCACGGTAATTTGCACTCTATTTTAACACAAAAAATTGATCTGCAATAATTTTTGTCAAATTTTTGACCATATAATTTATTATGCTTATAAACCATCTTAGCGTAAGTAGAAGCCAATGCTTTGAGCTTTGCCAACAACAATACAAATACAGATATCATTTGAAAGTAATACCTGACAAGCCTGAACAGATATATTTTGTGTATGGCAAACTAATTCACAAAGCTGCCGAAATATATGTAGAAAAAAAAGGACAAGAGCCGATTTTTGACATAGGTCACAAACTTTTGAATCGAATTTATGATTTCGATGGCAGTAAGAACTTACATCTTTTAAATACAGAATATAGAAATAAATTTTGGTCTCATCTTGTCGTTGTCGAAAAAATAACGCAAAAAGTTGGTTTTGACGGCGAGATAGAATACAAAATGGAGTATGATTTAGATCCGCCAAACAAAAGAATATTGCTTGGATTTATTGACAGGCTAATTATAAAAAATGGAAAAGCAATAATTATTGATTACAAGACATCTAAGGATAATGCGTGGAGAAAAGACGAAAAAAGTATAAAAACAGATTTGCAGCTTAATGCTTATGCTATGGTGATAAATGAAAAATTTGGTATAGAACCGGAAAACATTCAAGCAGCTTTAATATACTTGGAGGGTGCTAAAACAGTAAGTACTAATTTCAATAAAAACTATTTGAATCAAGTAAAAAATAAACTCAAAGAATTGTATTGTAAAATTGAAAACATGGATGAAAATATGGCGATGCCAAACAAAGGCAACCATTGTTTTAGGTGCGACTACAACGACATTTGTCCTTATTTTAGAAGTAAAGACGCATGAAGAATAAATCTGCACTTGATAATATTTATCCTCTTTTTTTAAGTCATCAGATTTTTGTTACAAAAGAACAAAGATATGAATTGTATCAGGGTGAAAAAGTCGAGACAGTAGGTTCTTTTATCGAAACCACAAACATTAACAACGTTCAGGATTTTTTCCCAAAAGAAATTTTCGCAAGATACATAATAGATTCTTTAATTTCTGATGAACACATCACGTCAACTGCTGATGGATATAAAATTCACATGCCAGTAAAATTTTTATATTCAGATGCAGACTTGGAAAATGTTGATTTGGATTCTACTGTTTTTATTGAAGATATACTTGATAATGAAGATGGTGGCAGAGAAGAAATCTTTTTCAAGTGGAGAAAAATTTTAGTCTCAGAAAAAAACAAAAAATACATAATAATGCATTCTGTATCAATACGTGATATAGAGGTTCTTAGGTCCTCTGCTTCTTTTGTGAAGTACAATTAACAGTTTCTTAATGACATAGAGAAGCGAAGAGTGATACTGTTTCCGGGTGTCACAGTTACGGGATTTGCTAGCGCCACACTGGAGTATAAAACCCCACTAGTACCCGATCCTACATTTGTTAAAAATACATTTCGTACTGGCCCCCACGAAGTACCAGTTGATGAAAATGTAAGAATCGGAGTTTTTGCTCGAACAGTTGTGCCCGATGTTTCTATTGAAAATCCTCCGGTAGAGCTCACTCCAAACCTTGCATACCCTGCACCAGCTGTAGGCTCTCCTGAAAGAGTGGACAATGTGTCTGTAGCAGACAATGTTAATCTATTGTCTAAACCCATGTAATAAGTGGATGGAATATAAGCATTACTTGTATTTCCACCTATAAAAAGAGCATTTAATATTTGGGTTTCACCACCAACATGCAAAAGATTACTTAAGTTTTTCTCTTCATACACAATTTTGTCATTTTCCCATAACTGGAAAAAATCCAAAATCATAATTCCGGGCCAATTTTTATCAGTATTCACGAGAATCTCCGATCAAGTCTTATAGATATATTTATGACAGGTTTCAAGGAATATATTAAATTTTGTGAGATTGCTGATAATTTCGGCATTGAACCACCTTTAGAACAAATACCCTTGAAAAAAGCTCCCCTCCATGGGATTTGGAATGACGCAGATAAACCACCTACTGCAAAATCCCGCAGAAAATTGACTCGCAAAGAATTATTTGCACAAGGATGAAAGACTAATTAATAGTCCTCGTCTTCATCATCCTCATCGTCATCGTCATCATCGTCCCAATCTTCATCATCATCCTCATCGTCATCGTCATCATCGTCCCAATCTTCATCATCATCCCAATCGTCATCGTCATCCTCGTCTTCATCATCCCAATCGTCATCATCCTCATCATCTTCTTCGTCGTCATCACCCCAATCGTCTTCATCTTCGTCATCTTCATCATCGTCGTATTTGGTGGCAAATAGACTTATTTCTGATGCGTCATACGTGCGGTAACTACCATCGAAGAAGGATTCAAAAGCTGAATCCAAAAGTTCAAATTCTGAAAACATAAATTTCTCCTTAACATCTGCCACGATATGCTACTGAACTGCATGAATTAGAGTAGCGTATGTTGCAATTTTTTTCAATTTTATTAGTCACTGGTTTGGGTAAATTTGCACAGCTTCCATATGTGCAGCATCCCGAGTTATTTTCTGGTTTGTAGGGCTTGTTGTATTCGGGATTCCCGGGAAAAAGATAGTTGGGTTTGAAACAATCACATTGAAACATTCTTCTGCTTAAATTGTTATCAGAGTCCTTATACCACACATCAGACTCCGCTCTGCCAAAAAGTCTTTTTGCAAAAATATATTCCAGCAATAGCTTCGCAGCATTTTTTGCACTTTCCATAAGATCTTCTGATGACTGCATTTGCATCATGTCATTTTGCCAATTAGTAGGATCAACTGCAAGCATGACTTTCATATTAGAAATGTCTTCTCCATCAGCCATGGCCATTAATTCGTCCTGCATCAAGTCTCCAACAGTCATAAATGTTTTTAAAACATTCCCATTATTAAATCCAATTTGCATATCTGAACATGTGCTTTCATTCATGGACATGCCTTTTACACCAAATACATTTCTTGATTCAAAAACACGTGTCAAAACATCGTTGTGCTGACCTCCTAATTTTGCGTCCTCCTGTAACCATGCGGTGCAAAATGAGTTATAAAAAGTAGGTGCCAAAGGAGCAACAACACAAGCTTTATAAAAGGTTTTCTTAACGTAATCTCTTGCTGCAAGCAAAGCGTTTTTATCCTTGCCTAGTTTTTCATAAATGCTGCACAACACATCGTAGAATATTCCAGACATAATTTTAGAGAAACTATGAGGCTCCCTGCAAATTACATTGTGATCATTGCTGTTTGCAGGTAAGGTCGCAGGGTTTTGATATTTGTAATTATTTGCTGCGTCACGTAGACTGAAAGGTATATTTAATGCAACTCCAAATTCTTCTCCAATTCTTGAAACAATATTAGGAGTTCTTAGATTGCCATTTGTCTCATTAAGAACAAAGTCCACAATCTTATTGTGATATAAAGAACACATAATTGCGTTTATATCACCAAAAGCCTCGTGAAACGCCCATACCTCCATGGATGCGGCATTGAACATATCAGGACGAAGAGCATCTAAAAGAGCATGTCCTAATTCATGTGAAATGACATCTGCTGATAGTGAAGTGAAAACTTTTTTGCCATCTTTAGTGAAATAAAAGAACTTGAGGTTCCTCCTGTCATAATATGCATTAGCCTCAAATCCAGCCATGGGATTTACATTGAGAACATTTACAAGCGCCCATTTTGAGAGATTAAAATCACTGTTGAACATGTTGATTCCATGGCACAGTGTAGCATAAGTATTATTTGCAAGACCTTGTGGACTTGTAAAATCTAAAACCCCCGGCTCAAGGTTTGCCACAGCAATATTTAAACCATGAGGCACTGGATTAGCAACTTCTTCGATGAGAAGGGGACTGCTTGGGTCATTCAGATAATATCTCATGTTTTTTCCTTTGGTAGGTACAGGTTTTGGAGGGTTAGGCTTTCTTTTGCGATAAAAAATCATAGAAAAAAAATTTTTCATAGAATTTGTGATTTCTTTGCAAGAAAACATAAAGCACCTCTTTATCTATAGATATGGAATTTGAAGACAGAATTCGTGAGAAAAGAACAGCGGAAGCCTTGCAAAAAAACCTATTAGGTCAAGAAGGCAAAATTTTCTTAATATCAAAACTACTAGGTGAGCCAATAGTAAAAGAAAATTACGGCTCTGAACGCTTAGATTTTGATAATCTTGATGAAGATCTTGATAATACCATACCATTTTATGACGAAGAAACAACTTCTTTAGTTGTCGGGCACTTTTACGAAGGACTTAAATACGGCCAACATTTGGAAGTAATTTATAACGAATATGAATCAACTTTGAAATTATACTACAAGGGGTTTCTTTGCTATCATGAAGAAAACAACGTACTTGTTTCATACGTGCCTAACGATGAATGGGAAAAGGTGGTTGACAAACTATATGAAGTAGCTGAGCAAAAGATAAAATACCTAATTGAAAAAAGAAAAATGGCCGAGAAACAAGCGTTCTCGACCATTAAACAACATGAGATAAAAAGACTCACAGATAAATGGGGTAATATTTTTTAATCAGGGAGGCGTAATCAAATCTCCTGATTGAAGCACATATGGAGTTTCCATGACTTCAATCAAGTCTGAACCGCTGTAAGTATAGTAAGTTTTCTTGGCCAAATCACCGGCACTTGCTCCAGCGGGATATTTAATTTCACTGGTTAATACACCACCATCGTATTCTCTCTTATAAAACCAAAATGCATCATTTAGACCTGCAAGCAGTTCCCAATCAGGAGTTGGTGATGCTGGGTTGAAGCCTGCTGCTGTAATGATGGCAGCATCAGCCGTGACACTGGGATCTAGCAGAATAATACGATCCGGACCAAGATTTGGATAAGCAAACAAGTTTGTAATTGTATATTTTTCAAACAAAGATGGCAATTCTCTTACGGGTGCATTTTTATTAAAACCAATTATTGTTTCTGCACTAGTATTAGAAATGTAAGCTCTAAAATTACCTCTGCTTCTCAAACCCTTGATAAGCACCTTGTTTAAAGCTCCGGGCAACTTATTGCTGGGGTACAAAACCGCACTAAACAAGCTGGCAAATGTAGCATTCGCATTCAAAGCCGCAACAACTTCCGATGCTTTAGTCGCAGCCGCAGTTGCACCAGCAACATTTACCGTTAAGCTTGAATAGTTTTTAAAATCTGGGTCATACGCATAATTTATAGTAAGATTAGGCGCAGCACTTAAGTTATAAGTTTCAGCGTTCCCAGATAACATGTAGTCGCTGCGATTTGCATTTGCAGGCAACTTCCAACTCATCTGATACTGACGATCAGCACCAAATAAAGTTGGACGAAATTCAAAATCAAATACATTTTGGAAAAAAGACATTGGCTTACCTCAAAAATATAAGTTATTTATGCAGGTGACATGAGTTGTTGCAGCCTTTTAGAATCATTTTCAAATTATCAACATCTTTTCTACTTTTAGCCAATTGGTCTTCATAGAAAATTTCCATCCACTGCTTTTCAGGACTATCAAGCATATTTACGTCTTCAGAAATTCTTTTTGCATAATTAGCAACGACTTCCTCTTCCATCTGCAAAGCAAAATTAAGCAGTTCTTTTGCTTGATAAGAAACCAAAAAATCAGGCAAAGTTT
>Ga0222714_10000219_pt1 | contig 68286 bp, 79 predicted proteins | sample C33_3DmetaG_FD_165048 | JGI IMG/M metagenome (GOLD analysis project Ga0222714, IMG submission 165048) | Estuarine water microbial communities from San Francisco Bay, California, United States - C33_3D | ecosystem: Environmental > Aquatic > Marine > Unclassified | place: USA: California... | reverse complement strand
AGTATTACCTTCTTCACAGAAAATACCGAGCAAATGCGTATTAACGCATTAGGTAGTGTAGGTATTGGCACCAGTAGCCCAGTAACAAAACTTGATGTCGCCGGTAACATTTCTATTACCGGATCAAATCCAACTTATTATGTTACTCGCGGAGACGGAACATACGTACCTATCCTTCAGTTAGAATCTTCTACAGACGATGTATTGGTAGGATTTACCAGTATTGATGCCTTAAGGTTATACGACGATTCTGGAGAGGTAGTACGCTTAGACGGAACCGGAAAAGTAGGTATTGGTATAACTAACCCAGGTGCTATCCTAGACGTAAACCATCCAGACGGAACTACTAATATCATTAGAGTATCCAGCGGATCTGGTAACTACAGATTCAGAGTAGACCAGTTCTTTGATATGTACATGACCAACGGCTCAGGTACAGATAGATTAGCTATCAAGAACGACGGTACAATTTACGCTCCTAACTTAGGAACAGGAGCAGATAACTCTGTTGTAATTTTAGATTCTGACGGGTATTTAAAGACTGACGAGATTGATTCAAGAGTATGGGGCACGAGCCTGGTAGATGGTTCAGGTGCTACTAACAGAGTAGCTTACTGGTCGGATGCTGACACTTTAACTTCTGATGCTGATCTTATTTTCGACGGCGCTAATTTAGGTATCGGCACCTCTACCCCGTACGCACCTCTCCACGTTAAAGTTACAGGTACTCCCCCTACCTCCGGCCAACAGGGCTACTTTGGTAACGTAGTACTCGCCGGTGATGATGGTAAGTGGAATAGACTACGCTTTGATACTGCAGGAACAGGATCATGGGGTGTAGCTGTCAACCCAGACCGTAAATTTGCAATCTCTAGATTAGACTCAGGCTTTAGCGGCACTCCTGACGATATTAACTTTATTATCGATACTACAGGTAATGTAGGTATTGGAGTTGCTTCTCCGTCAGTCAGGCTACACGTAGCATCTGCAGAAGCGGGATATGCCGGAGATAGAGCAACTACAGTAACATCAGCCTCTCTACTACTTAAAACTAACGCTTTAGATTCAACCGTTACTTCTTTCGGAGGTGTTGACGGAGGAGGAGCATACATTCAAAGAACTAACGGAGCAGGCACTACAGCCTATCCGATATTCCTCAACCCATACGGGGGTAGTGTGGGTATTGGGACCGACAGTGCAGGATTTACCCTGGATGTTGTCGGTAACGCTAGGTATACCGGTAACATATACAGTACTAGTACAAGTGAAAACGCTATAAAAACAAGGTTTATAGCTGGAGCAGCAAGCGGAACAACAAACGATGGTACTCTATACCTACAGTATAGTAATGCAAACCACGTCTCAATTGGGGAAACCAGTACAGGTGGTTTACGTGTCGCCGGTAGCGTAGGTATCGGAACCACCTCTCCTAATGCTACCCTACACGTAGTCGGAGGAGCTCATTTTGGAACAGATTCAGGCACAATTAACCCAAGACTTGGACAAGTACTTATTGAAACCGGATCAGGAGCTAGTACATCCTTTCTGATGTATACTTATGGTTCAAGCGTGTTTAATATCCAGTCAGACGGTAGCATAGCACAAATTGGATGGGGCAGTAGTGTAGATAGAACTGTTGCTTTTACTAATAGTGGAACTGGTGACATAAAAGTAGGTGTTGGAACTACAGTACCGAGTTACAACCTAGACGTACTCGGAACAATCAGAGGCGGAGCTATCTACACAGATAGATATGTCTATGACTCCGCAGATACAAACACATACTTAGACTTTGTTTCTGCAGACCAGGTTAGAATCGTAGCCGGAGGAGTAGAGATGTGGAGATGGGTAGAATCAGGAACTGACTACTCATACACCGCAGCCCGTGTAGGTATTGGTACCACCCTCCCAGACACCATGTTGCATGTAGTAGGAGATACTAAGTTTGTAGGAGATATGACCGTTGACGGTATTCTTACAGCAAGAGAATTCCATACTACGTTTGTATCTGCAAGTATTGTATTTGACTCAGGATCTACAATATTTGGTAATAGCAACGATGATACCCATGACTTCTACGGAACGGTAGGTATCACAGGTACTTTAGAACAAAATTATTTAGAGGTAGATGGTATGGCCGGCTTTGCCGGAATAGGCTCCGGCTCTGCTGCAATGGTGGAATTCTTAAACGCCGGTGATGGTAATAACCTCTTTATCAGAACTCTAAATAGCGCGAGAACAGATGCAGCACCGTTAGCTGTCTGGACTGATAATAATCCTAGATTTATTATACGTAATGACGGTAAAGTAGGTATTGGTACTGCTACTCCAGGAGCCATCCTTCACGTCGAGGGCGATATATGGCAACCATCAGGAATACTTTATACCGACCGCGTAACCCCATACACTGGTAATCAGCTTCAATTGTTGGGTGGAGGTTCCAACTTTTTATATATAAACGGCAACGTAGGTATTGGATTAACAAACCCATACGCCCAGTTATCTATACAAAACCAAATAAGTAACGGAAGTACACCAGTAGCTTCTTATGATGCTGGCCCAAACACAGGGCTTGGACAAAACTTCTTTAATGGCTATTACGCAAGCGATAGCGATGGACTTGGTCCATATCCAAGGTACCTTGATATTGTTTCTACCGGCTATCCAGATGGTACAAACGGTGGTAGTAATATTAGATTCTTCACAAATCCTATAGCGCTAAACTCCCCGGCCGTACCTAGAATGGTAATAAATTCTAGCGGTAATGTAGGTATTGGTACTGCTAACCCTGCCGCTACATTAGATATTGCTAACTCTCAACCTTTACTTAGACTAACTAATACAGAAGATAAGACTTGGTCTTCCGGGCAGAATATAAGTAAAATAGACTTCTACACTAAAGATTCTAGCAGTCCTAATGGAACTAAAATTGCTGCCTATATTCAAAATATTAATGATGTAGCTTCTTCGGTTCCTGCTGGAGCTTTAGCATTTGGAACATCACCGGGTGGAGGCGCCTCAGTCGCAGCAACCGAAGCAATGCGAATTACTGGTCACAGTGGCGGCTTTGTAGGTATTGGTACTTCCTCACCATCTTATAAGCTGCATGTAGACGCTAACACAGGTGCTCTATTTAGAGTAAGCAACGGAGCACCGTTAACATACTTCCAGACCTCTTACTACGGATATGCATCAAGTTACGAAGTAGCACAGATTGGTGATTGGTACGGTAAGGGCTCAAACGGTGTAGCAGCAGCTATAGGTATTGATCCTAAGCTTATAACTGGAGGATCGTTCTTTGGTAATGAAGTAGCATTACCGGACTTTACTGAATTTATTACAGCAAATGCTCCTTCAGGCAGTGCTACTGACTGGAATCAAAACGTTCTAGTAATCTCAGGATCTAGCATTGGTATTGGAGTAGCAGCACCGACTACAAAATTAGACGTAGCAGGAGATATACATTCTAGCGGTAATATATTAGGAAGCACTCTATATACAGACGAGTATATCTACCATACCGGTGATACAAATACATATTTTAGATTTGATACAGATATAGCTCAAGTTTTTGCTGGAGGAGTAGAGATGATGCGCTGGCAAGAGACTACTCAAGATAGAGTAGTAGTCAACATCAACCAAGGTGATGTAGATTTCTATGTAGGTACAACAGCAAACCTTTACTCTATATACGCAGACGGAGCTAACGGAAACGTAGGTATTAACACTAGCGCTCCTCTAGCACAGCTTCATATCAATAACGATGAATCTTGGTCAGCTCAAGATCTAGGAGCTACCTCTTCAGGATCTGTAGCATTTAGAATCACAGGTAGAAATGGAGCTGTAAGAGACTTTGTAGTATCATCAAATGGTACTGAGAACTACACCATGCAAGTCCTAGGAGATTCTACACAAACCGGTCAGTTGCATATCAACCCGTTTGGAGGTAATGTAGGTATTGGCACTACTAGTCCAGGTCAAAAGCTACAGGTTGCTGGAAACATTTATGCTACCGGATATGTACAAGGAGGCTCAGCCTACATAAGTGATCAAAGCGGAATATCTTCATTTGGATCTAATTCCGGCACTCGCTCTATCAGAGTAGGTAGAGACGGCACTTATAATGACCTATTCATCACCGGATCAAGCGGTAACGTAGGTATTGGTACAACAACACCAGATGCAAAACTAAGAGTAGATGGTAACGGAACTTTTTACTCAGCCATCGGTGCAAACGATGATGTAAGAACCGGATTAGCTCATTACGATTCTACATCACAAGCTGCCGGTGTTGGCGGTCAGATTGTTCTTGGATATAAGTATATCGGTGATACTAACTACACAGAAGGTGCTATCATCAAAATGTACAAATTAAACAGTACATCAGGTAACTACAGCTCAGGACTTAAATTCCAAGTAAGAGAATCAGGCGTTGGATTAAGCTCTAAGATGACTTTAGATCCATTTGGTAACTTAGGAATTGGAACTACTGGTCCATCTGAAAAACTACATCTCTATAATTCTACAGCAACTGCTGCGTCTTTAATAAAAGGCACCGGCGCTAACTTAGCCTCTAGCTATGCTCTTGAACACGGAGGAGGCGGAGCAAGAACAGAAGTAGACGGTACCTGGAAAATGTCTTACGGATCGGCAGAAACAGATTTCGGCTTAACACCTAATCTGGGAGGTGGAATGGTATTCTGGTTTAACAGCGGAAGTACCTATGAGACTCCTATGGTATTGAAGAGAAACGGAGATGCTTTATTTGGAGGTAACGTAGGTATAGGTAAAAGCGGAGCATCCGCAGCACTTGATGTTCAAGGTAATGCTATCTTTAGAGTAAGCGATAGTTCAAACACTACAGGAGGATTCACTATTACTAATGATGACTCTAGTCCAACTGCAGCTTCCTGGACGTTTGACTCAAACCCAGTCTTCTTAGTTACAAGCGATAACCCAGCAAACCCTCACATCGGAATAAACCAATCCTCTACTGATTCTAATCCTGCTAAAATTATCGGATATAAATCCAGAGGAACAACAGGAGCTAACTCAAGTGTAGCTAACGGAGACGAGATCTTCCAAATTCAGGCCTTTGCTTTACAAACTGCTGGACCAAACTACTATAAGTTTGGCGGTGATATGACCTGGTACAAAGATGATAACGGAGGTACAGCCAGTACTTACGCTCCTATGAGTTTAAGATGGAGATTAGCTCTAAATACCACTACTGTTCATACTCCGATGACTCTGCTCTATAACGGTAATCTAGGATTAGGTACTACTACCCCAGGCTACACTCTAGAAGTAGACGGTAATGCAAAAATCCATAATACAACATTATTAGCAACCGATGCAAACAGTTATGTTAATATCGGTGCATCTTATGGAAGTACTACCACAGCCTCTGATACAAAACTTATAATACAGGGTAAGAACGTAACAGATGCAGGTACAAACTATTACGGAGACTTTGGTCAGATATTACTGTGGGCAAACTCAAATTACACTGGTAGCTCTAGAAGAATCTTAATCACTAATGCTCTTGATGTTAACAAATTTGCAATCATTAGATCTACAGATGCTAACACTACTCCAACCATTGGACAGCAAGGCGGTGTAACAGACGGTACTGCAGATTTTGTTATAGATAGTAACGGTAACGTAGGTATTGGTACTACCAGCCCAGCTAAGATATTGACAATAGCTGCATCCTCACAGACCTGGGCTTCAGCTCCACAAGTAGCCTTTTATGATACTGTTTCTGGACAAACTGATTCAAGGAACTGGACGGTAGGAGCCATTTCTACAAACTACGGAAACTTTACTATTGCTAACTCAACAGCCGCTGGCGGAGATCCAACTTCTGCAAGACTTACAATAGATAAGAACGGTAATGTAGGTGTTGGTTTAACATCTCCTGGATCTGTTCTAGATGTTAACTACAGAGACACCAATACTAATATCATAAGAGCATCAAACGGAGCCGGAGTATATAGATGGAGAGTAGACCAGAACTTTGATATGTTCTTCACCAGCGCTTCAGTCGACAATGCAGGAATCTATAGCAACGGTAATGCATACTTCTTAGGAGATGTAGCTATAGGTAAATCTAGCGCTACTGCTCCACTTAACGTATTCTCTCCATCGGTTGTTAACATTGCAAAGTTTGAAAACAATGCGACCGGTATACAAGTACTTATCGGTGACTCAAGTAATACACTATACTCAAATACTGTATGGGCAACCAACAGTGGTACTGGGGAAGTATTTAAACAGGGATCAGCTAATACAAGCTGGGGTGGTGTTAGTTCCTTAAACATCTATAACAGTAACGGTAAGATAGTATTCCACCCTAACAACACTGCTAACGTTATGACTATCGATACTACTGCAAACGTAGGTATCGGTTCAACATCGCCATCAGCTAAACTTAATGTAGTTGGATCAGCCGACGTTCTAGTAGTAGCAGGATCAGGTAGTACAGCCAACACTACTATCATGGCCGTTGATGGTAATAACGGTAGATTATTTGAGGTAAGCGATGATCTAAGTGATTCATTATTTAGTGTTAACACTATAGCCGGTCTACCGGTTATGGAAGCGTTTGCTGATAATACAGTAGTATTAGGAGCTTATGGACAGTGTGATTTAGTAGTAACTGGTAGTAAGGTAGGTATTGGTACTTGCAGTGTTCGTGATTATAGTAAGTTTGAAGTACGGCTAGGTCAAACTGAAAGTGCTAAATTTGGATCCTGGGAAGTATATACTTACGGAGTAAATAATGCTTGGATAGGAGAGAACGTTTATTTTGACGGTACTGATTTTAGACACAGAGCAGCTGGTTATGCTAACCTGCTTTACAGCGATGCAACAGGTGGCTTCCAGATAAGAATGACTCCGTCCACTGGGGCAGCTGGAGCTGTAGCTAGCTATGCAAAAACGTTTGTAATACTGCCAAACGGTAACGTAGGTATTGGATCAACAACTCCAGCTTATAAACTAGATGTAACTGGAACTATCCGTGCAACAGGTGATGTAATCGCTTATTCAGATGCTAGAGTAAAAGAAAACGTAGTAACGCTAGAAAATTCTCTAGAAAAAGTACAGAACTTACGAGGAGTTTCGTATAATAAGATAGGAGAGCCTGAGAAGAAGATCGGTGTTATAGCCCAGGAAGTACTAGAAGTACTACCGGAAGTAGTATCTCAAGACTCTGAAGGAACTTATTCAGTTGCTTACGGTAACATTACAGCTGTATTGATTGAAGCAATCAAAGAGCAGCAAAAGCAGATCGATGAATTGAAACAAGAAATTAAAAAACTCAAAGGTTAATGTCACTCCATCACAATCCTAGAATAGTAACAAGTGGAATAACCTTTGCCATTGATGCAGGTGATATAAATTCATACCCTGGGACAGGTACTACTGTGTCTGATTTGATTAGTACTCCTACTGGCACAATAACTAACGCTACTTTTTCAAATAGTAATAACGGGATATGGGTCTTTGACGGTACCGACGATTATATCAATTTTTCTAGCTTAGATTCTACCTTCCACACTTCACAAGGATCTATAGAAGCTTGGGTAAAACCAAGTAGTGACGGTTCTGATCAAATGGTAGCTGGCTTTGGAGGAGGAGGTACGTATGGCGCAACTCGAGTTATACGAATAAACGGGAGTAACTGGGGGTATGTTACGTATGGGAGCAGTAACCAAGACTGGGGAGGAATAGCTTCTGTTGCATTTAATACTTGGGCTCATATAGTCTTAGGTTGGAACGGAACAGCACTTACTTTTTGGCTAAATGCAAGAAAGTATACTGCCATTAGATCAGGAGTGGTGACTCCTAATAGCAGTGTAATACGACTAGGGGTTGCTCCTTGGAACACCTCCGATAGGCCCTTTGAAGGAAGTATAGCAAAGTATACATCATATTCAAGGCTTTTATCGGACGACGAAGTGTTACAAAACTACGAAGCACAAAAAACAAGATTCCAATAATATGCCAACAGCAGTAGGACCAAATACATACGGAGAAGAGAATCTAGTCTTTGGCTATGATTTAGGAGATGTAAGCAATTCTTATAAAGGAGAGCCTACAACTAACTATGTACCCGGTACTTTTAATTACGGACTGTACGCATACGCATCTGGACCTGTAGATACTACAGTCTTAAATGAAAACAATAAATCAATTACTGCTAAGAGGTACACAATTACTAATGCAGTAAACACTGCTAGAGCAGCAATATTTCCAAGTGGATTAACCACAGGAGTAGCTTATACGTTTTCTTTTAAGTGGAAGTATAACGGTACTACAACAACTTCTCCAAGTATAAGCGTTTCAGCATATAAAGGATACCCAGAAGGAAATAATAATAGCTTTACTTCCGAGACAGCAGACACAGTTAATATAGGGCAAGGATGGTACCTAACTACCTATATTTTTGTATTTTCATCTAATCCAACAGGAGCTAGTATACTTACCTTCGGCATAAATACAAGCAGTAACACAAGCTACGTAGGAGAAACATTTGATGTTTATGAAGCTCAATTTGAAATAAAAGATCATAGAACTCAATATGCTAACGGTACTCGATCAGCCACCCAAGGCTTACTAGATCTCACAGGCAATTCAACAATCAATCTAACAAACGTATCATTTGACAGTAATGCACAAATGACTTTTGATGGTACGGATGATATAATACAAATTCCATCTGCTACTTGGAACATACTTACAGCTCACACACTAGAAGCTGTATTCAAAGCTAACGGTACTGCATTTAGTGGGTACCATGTAATGTTTCAAAAAGAGGGAGGATATAGTGGAGGAGCTGTTTACGGACTAAGAGCTAATAATGCTGGAGGTAACCTAATTGCCATGATATGTTATGATGCCCAATCAGCAAATCAGAATAATTTATACTCCTCTACAACTGTTACTAACGGACAGTATTATCACGTAGTGGCTACTTTTGATAGTGGTTATAATTGGAAAATCTACATAAACGGAGTTTTAGAAAATGAAACTACATTAACCAGTAACCCGTATCAAAACTCATCTTCTATCTCTATAGGAAGAGGAGACAGTAGAACTATGAACGGCGAGCTTCCTATTGCAAAAATATACAACCGAACGCTCACAGCCTCAGAGGTCAAATCAAACTTCAACGCCATCAAAGGCAGATTTAATATTTAGTAAGTTATGGCAGTAAGACACGGATACGGAAAGATAGCAGGTACGGATGCATTAGTATTTGCATACGATACTGGAGATACTAGGAATAGTTATAAGGGAGAGCCTACGACTAACTTAACTACAGACACTCCATCCCAAAATGGGTGGCAGGGTACTTACAGTGTTGTAGATAGTAACACTAAGACTTTTCTAATAACTACCCAGCAAAATAGTGCTGCAGTAGGATCAGCTTGGAGAACTTTTTACTGGAGTGTATCTTCTTATATTGGCTCGTATATTACAATATCGGCAGATGTAGAATTTGTAAGTGAAACAAATTGTACCTTTAGTTCTATTACAATTGGACAAGGAAACACAGGACCCTACCCATATCATATTGCAGGTTCGGATTCAGCAGATAAGGTAACTATTAGTGATAAACCAGTTCAAAAGATACACATGACGTGGTCTGGAGTTATAAACTCTACCGGTATAGTTGGATTTACCCAATGGATAGACAACGTAACAGTAAACGGCGCAAATGCTGTACTACGATTAACAAACGTACAAATTGAAGCTAAATCCCATGAAACTCCATTTGTAAACGGCACTCGATCAGCCACACAAGGTTTATTAGATCTTACAGGCAATTCAACAATTGACATATCAACCGTATCATTTGATAGCAGTGCACAGAAAGTTTTTGACGGTACTAGTGACTACATGAGTATCTCCGCCGTTGGAATTTCAGATTACTCACAACCATTTACTATGGAATGTATATTCATGGTAGATCCTACAGCAACTTGGGACAACGGGTATAGGAGTAATATATTTGGTAATGGCAGCTCTTACTCAGGAATGTACGGGCTTAATAAACATGGTGGTGATAGTGTAGGATTGTATGTAAGAGATGCGTCTGGCGGAAGCGGGTGCGACATAGGCGGTTTATCTAAAGGAGTGTACTACCACTTAGTTGGAACTTGGGATGGAACTGATGATATACGTATATATTTAAACGGTAGTCTAGGTAATACGGTTACATCCGCAAAAAGCGGAGCACGTGTCACTAATATCTACATTGGAGGAAGAAGAGCCTTTTCAGGAGCATACGGAGAGTGGTACCACGGTGAAATACCAGTAGCTAAATATTACAACCGAGCACTTACGGCCATAGAGGTAAGAAACAACTTTAATTTATACAAAGGCCGATTTAACATGTAATCTATTTATATAAAAACACTATGAGCAGATTTCCTAACAGACGCTGGTTAGTTATCCCAGCCACCGAAGTAGAGAATGTAGACTTTAATCAGGTTCTAGAAACTTCAGCAGATTCTCTAAGATATTCTGTAGACGGAAGTGAAACTTTTGTTAAGTATGAAGTAATGGTAGTAGAAGAGACATACACTCAGACTCATAATGACATTGAAACTGGAGAAGAAGTAACTACCACAGTAGAAGCCGGAGTATACGGAAGACCTTCTATCTATTCAGAAGCTTATACAGAATACAACCACGAAGAGATTCTTGCTTTACTTGCTACTGAAGCTTGGACAGCACCAATTCAAGATTTAGAATAAGATTATGGCAGTACCAGGTTCAGGAGAGATATCATTAGGTAAGATTAGACAGGAGTTACAGGCAGCTAACTATACTAGCGGTCCGTATACTGCTGCTTCTACTTCTTTAGATCCAGCCGAGAACGGTACGTATGCTACTATCAATATTTGTTCTCCTTCTTACCCTTTGGCTGCTAACCCAGCTAAGATGTCTGAATGGAGAAATTATGATCATGATGCACCATGTCCATTCGCTACTGCTTCATACTACTTTGATGGAGGGGTAGATGGTACTGATAAGCTACAGAGCACCAACCGAATAGGTAACGACCCAGAAGCTAAACTTCAAGCCGACCTGACGGAGAAATGGACACTTTCAATGTGGGTAAGACCAGACGGTATAGGGCCCTATTCAAACGGCGATCCAGGTTACCAACGTCTACATGGACTGTGGTGGATTGATGATCAGTCAAACGGATACATTTGTGATATTAACTATGTTCCCTACTACACCAACGGTACAGATAACTACCTACAGCTTACTATTTCTGCCGCTTCCGGTTCTGCTAACAATAGAGTATGGCAAGTACCTTTAGACGGAAGCGGTGCTAATGTTAATGAAACTGGGGTAACTGACGCTGATACCTGGAACGTTAACTCCCAGCCTGGTAATCCAAACGGTAACGGATTTGTACATTTAGTTTTTGTATACGATGCTAACCAAGGACAAAATGTAGATAAATTTAAAGTGTACTGGAACACTAGCGCTCTAAAGAATATGTCATATGCTACCAGCGGCAACGGCGGCCCATCGAATATAAACTACACCGGAGACCAGTATTGGAAAATAGGTCAAGCACATTTAGGAGGACTCACAACTGGCGCTCCGGGTGTATGGCTCGGATGGATAGGATGGGTAAGCTATACAAACATGTATGCAGCAACAACAACTGACGTTAGCACACTTTATAACAGCGGTACTCCTCCTGATCCAAATGACATTGCTAACATATATTCAGACATGGTACATTTTGAACTTGGAAATGGAGCAAACTCTACAGAAGAGGACTATACTGGATTTAATATAGAGTTAACAGTAACTACAGCAGACTTCACCCAGAATATTTACCCATAATTATAATAAAGGACTATGGAAGATAAAGGGTTAGGAGATACTATTGCTAGAGTCACTCATGCTACCGGCATAGATCGATTAGCACAAAAAATAGCAAAAGCAAGAGGAAAGTCTGATTGCGGATGCAAAAGAAGACAGGAGTATATTAATCAACTTATTACATATAAAAAACTAAACGATGGCGACAACTTATAGAGTTTTAAAACAACTTATTCCGGCTGGCTACGATGCCAATGACCCTAACTGGGCTAAAAGACAGATCTGGGTACAAAAACTTAACAACGACGATACTGTTGATGAGTTTGATACTCAGGCAGAAGCCGATGCTAAGGCAGCTGAATTACAGGCTGCTGATCCTACAGACAGACAGTACAAAGTTGTAGAGGTAGAAGTATAACTATTTATATTAAAAATAACAACATGGGACTAACAAGCGATTTTTCTAAATTTGGCGTTACATTTGAAGATGCTTATCATAGAATTGGTAATCTAAATTATAACGTACACGAATATGAAGCACCCGTAGTAGTGTCTACTGGATCTATTGATGAAAATGGTGAACCAGTACCGCCGGTATACGAAACTCAATGGACTAAGACAGCTAACGCTTCTGGTGATGTTTTAACCTATGCCTCTTTAGAAGCTCGTAATGCTCACTCAGAGTCACTTTCTAGAACTCACTTTGGTTTCCAAGTTGATCTAGATTCAGATAGCACTTGGATTGAGCAAGCATACGCTTACCTTAAGACTACACCTGATTTTAGTGCTGCTACTGACGCACTTTAATATTTACTAAGATATAGCGAGGAGCTGGCAATCGCCGGCTTTTCCTATTTATAATAAAATTATTCTGTGGCATCTACTCGTCTTACCGCATTAGCATTAGCTAACCTTAGAAAAGCTTCTCTCTCAGTAGATGCAAGCGGTAAAATTATTAGAGAAATTGAAGATGAAGGCGGTAAGATTGTACTTAATACTACCACAAGTACTACCACAACTACTACCACTGGAAGCGGTGTAACAAAGATTACCACAGGTACAGACTCTGGCAATATTATAGTAGATGTCGCAACAACAAACCTCTCTATTATGGGAGGTAGAAATATCTCTACCAAAGCAGTAGACGGTAAAGTTTATTTAGATTTAGCTAACAGTATCACACTCACTCAAGCTACAATAACAACACCGGATACCACTTCCCCGTTAATATTAAAAAATTCATCAGGAAGCACTATCTTAGAAGTAACATCAGAGGGTATAACTAAACTGCCGGTAAAAGCAGAACCTCCTACGGTTACTACCGGTATTATTTATGCTTCAGGATTAGGATCTTTAGGAGAAGGTTACTACGTAGGTCATCTAGGTCTCTCAGACCCAATCTCCCCAGCAGACCCTGGCAAAGAAAATGAGAATTAACGACCTATTTATATAAACATTAAACAGTACACAACATGGCAACAGCATGGAAGAAGATTATAGTATCAGGGTCAGCAGCTGAATTAGCTAGCGTATATGCAGATGGTCCGATCACAGGTTCAGTAGCAAAATTTGCTAATTTATCAGGTTCTGCTACAAGCGGCACTTCTAAAATTGTTGCAATTGCTGAAGCAGACGGAACTCTTAAAAAGAGATCAATCGATATAAGAGTATTCGACGGCGGCCTACTTGGAACCTCTGGTGCATCTGCAGGAAAAGTAGCAGTCTATTTAGACAGTGAAAACGTATACGGAGATGATCAGTTTACCTGGAACGCTTCTGCCAATGTATTAACAATCTCAGGTTCTACTTTTGGTAGAGACGTAACTATCGAAGGAGACTTAATTGTTAACGGTTCATCAACGGTTATTAACACTACAAACTTAACAGTTGAAGACCGATTCATCTTACTAGGTTCAGGATCTACTACAGCTGACGCTGGTATCATCGTACCTACAAGTGTTGTATCAGGTGTTCAATTTGGTAGAGCCTTCTTCTACGATAATGCACAAGACAGGTGGTCGTTCAACGACTCTGTTGCAGAAACTAATACAGGTGCTGCTCTTCCTCAAGCATGGGCAGGTGTTGTCTACACAGGGGCAACCGGTGAAGCACCTACTGTTGCTCCTAGGTACGGGGGTAATACTTACGGTCACGGTTCAATTTTCGTAGATACTGTTACAGGAGAAATTTACATCTATACCAAAGACGGCGATACTGTAGATTCAGGCAATGAGTTTGTAAGTTCCGGCGGCGGTGGCGAAGGAAATTAACAGTTATATTAAACTAAACTAAATTTTATGGGGTTATTAGATAAGGTTACACAAAAACAAGAAGATCCTAACCAGTTGACGGTCGAGGAGCTAGAATTCTTATTACTCAAAATTAAAAAAATGAGATTCTCCGGTGATGAGCTAGATACCCTAACCCGAGCAGTAGTAAAACTACAGAATCAATACATTAAATTAGGAGGTCAATAGTTATGTCAAAACCAGATTTTACACACAATGACTTTCAGATCATTAAACAGTGTGTTGAGAATGCTACATTTCAAGGAAGCAGCGTAAGAATGATTGCAGAGCTACTAGATAAGGTTGATTTACACCTTACAGCTACCACTCCAAAACAATAATCTATTTATATTAGATTGAAGGCCCGAAAGGGAAGTGGGCAGGCACTATCCTGTAACCAACCTCAATGTAAGTAGTATATGCCATCATGGAAAAAGGTGGTGTTGCATGGGTCTTCTGGCTCCCTTGCACATCTCAAGCTTGAAAACCTAACAAGCCAGAACGTATTAGGTACTGATGCCAACGGTAATGTTATCGCTGGGTCAGTTTCTGGGTATTCATTACCCGTGGCTAATTCTTCTACATTGGGGGGAATCAAAGTTGGTAACGGTCTAACGATGAACGGCGGTACCGGGGTACTGTCTGTCAATTCAAACATTACTGCTTCTAAGCTAACCATTACAGCAGATAGTAGTTCAGCTCAAGTCTACGGTATTTACTTTGGTACAGTAGGATCAAATGCTTCTCCTAAAGGAGATTCTTCAGGTATAAATTATTTCCCGTATACCCAAACTACCACAATCAAAAACCTATCGGTTGCTAACAATATCTCCGTTAACGGAACAGTAGACGGTAGAGATATAGCTGGAGATGGAACCAAGCTAGATGGACTTATAGCCCAGACCAGCTCTTTCTTAGTTGATACTGTATATACGTTACCTATTGCTACCACCACTGCTTTAGGAGGTATTAAGATTGGTAGTGGTTTAACAGTCAATAAAACAACCGGAGTAGTAACCGCACCAGCAGGTACTATCCTAAGCGCCGATAGGCAAAACTTTTATTCCGGAAGCTTAAGCCTCACAGGAAGCGGTGCCACCTCGGTTACGTATTCCTCTCAGATAGGAGGATTTATAATTAGTTCTACAGATACAGACACTACTTATTCTGCTGCTACTACTTCTACAGCCGGACTTATGTCTTCTACAGATAAGACTAAGTTAGACGGTATAGCAGCTAGCGCCAACAATTATTCACTACCTATTGCTACAGCTTCCGCACTAGGAGGTATTAAAATCGGTAGTGGATTATCAATTAACAGCGAAACCGGAGTATTATCTGCAAACGTACAAGCAGGTACAATCTTAAGCGCTAATAGAAGAGATTATTACTCAGGAAGCTTAAACCTTACAGGAGACGGAGCAACTACAGTTACTTATTCTGCTGAAGCAGGAGGATTTGTAATCAGTTCAACCGATACCGATACCGATACCTGGAGACCATTAGGAACCGGTGCTACTGATGCAGCAGCAGGTAATCACACTCATGATGACCGTTATCTAAAAATAGCAGACACAGGGTCAATTATAGATTATATAGTAGCATCTGCCCCGGGTACTTTAGATACGTTAAACGAAATAGCTGCAGCAATTGGTGATGATGCTAACTTTAGTGCCAGCATTGCTGCTAAGATTGCAAGTAAAGCAGACGCCAATCACACTCACGATTATCTACCGTTAGCAGGCGGCACAATCACTAGAATGGTTACCGCTTACACAAATTTAACTAACGGAGAAGACTGGGCGAATTCACCAATCTCTTTAAGAGAACGTGATGCAGTTGATAGTACTCAAAGTGCGGATAAGTATTCTCCAAACTTAAACTTCCACTGGGCAGGTAGGGTATCTAAAAGCCTGTGGATGGGAGCTAACGGAAAACTAAACTGGGGCGAATATACCGCAGCAGGTATCCCGCAAGCAGACGGCACTATTAAAGCTGCTACCTTTGAAGGAGCACTTTCAGGCAACGCCACTTCAGCCACTTCTGCTACTTCAGCATCTTACGCTGCTACAGGTCCATTTGCAGCTACTTCCCACACTCATAACTACGATAATTACGGTAGTTGGACTATCTCAGATAGAACAAACACAGGAGAGATAGGCAGTGGAACTACTCTAGCAGTAACAGGAGCAGGAGCAACTTCGGTGTCTTATGATAGAAATACCGGGATACTTACAATCAGTTCAACTGATACAGACACTAATACCTGGAGACCATTAGGAACGGGTGCTACTGACGCAGCAGCAGGTAATCACTTACACGACGATCGCTACTACACTGAAACTGAAATTGATACTAAGCTAGCAGGTTACTATAATAAAACCTTCCAAGCTTTCTACGTTACCGGACGAGGAGACACCTACTATAAAGTAAGCTTTGATGTAGATCAGCTAGACGAAATCGAAATCTTTAGGAATTATAGTGATTCGATCGGTGGAACAGATGCAAACTGGAACAACGGATCTGCTACCCATTTTGGGGGAATGTCCATAACCGGTAAAGTACAGGAAAATGCTTGGGGAGGAATGCGTGAATTTGAAGATGTTCACGTAACTCATAACTATACTGTGATTGTCGGTAGAATTGATATGGGCGACGGTGCTGAATACAGTAAACTTAACGTATGGCTAAGAGGAGGTCCTAACGTCAGGTACTTTGTAAGAAGAAAAGGAGGCGCATCAACCACAGTAACAGTAGATCTTTCAAGCTATATAAACTCTCCGGATACGGAATATGATAATCCATACTTAAACAAAGTCTTCTATAAAGATGCTACGTTAAACATAGGAGGCAGTATAGAGGTAGACGGCACAGTAGACGGTAGAGATATTGCCACAGATGGTACTAAGCTAGATGGAATCGCTGCTAATGCAAATAATTACTCATTACCGGTAGCATCAGCTAGTGTACTAGGCGGTATTAAAGTAGGTACTAACCTCTCAATAACTGATGGAGTCTTAAGTTCTACGGATACCAACACAGTAACTTCAGTAGGTGTTACAGGAGATTTAACATCCGGCAATATTACTTTAGCTGGCTCTGGAGCTACTACAATTACTAAGTCTGGAGGTACTATTACAATTACCTCTACAGATACTGATACTACCTACAGTAACGCTACTACTGAAAGAGCTGGTCTAATGTCAACTACTGACAAGACTAAATTAGACGGCATTGCCGCAAGTGCAAATAACTACTCACTACCTCTAGCTACTTCCTCAGTATTAGGCGGTGTTAAGATCGGATATACAGCCAGCGGAAAGAACTACCCAGTACAGCTCTCTAATGAGCAAATGTATGTTAATGTTCCTTGGACTGACACAGATACTACCTATAGCGATGCTACTACTAGCCGTGCTGGCTTAATGTCCACTACTGACAAGTCTAAGCTAGACGGTATAGCAGCAAGTGCTAATAATTACTCACTACCTGTAGCTTCTGCTAGTGTGCTAGGCGGTATTAAGGTAGGAACTAATCTCTCAATATCTGAAGGAGTATTAAGCTCTACGGATACTAACACTTGGAGACCGCTAGGTACCGGTGCTACTGATGCCGCAGCCGGTAATCACACTCACGATGACCGATACTACACCGAAACTGAAGTTAATAGTTATTTAGATGGTAAATTAACTAATACTTGGGATAGTACTACTAATGTAAGCAACGGATTTTCCGATAGAGTAGGAGGATGGAACCCCTCAGATGATAACTATTGGGATGCTACTTTAAGAAGTACTTCTGGTAGAATATATACTGATGTTAGCGGTAGAACTGCAGATGCTAGTGGTTATAGTATTGACTTTGCTGTACCGTCCGGTATGAAGATGATGCATATCTCTACATTAGCATGGTCGAACACAGGGTATTTTGACGTCTACGGAGTCAAATCCAACGGAACAGCATTATGGATTAAACGTATAAACGATTTCCAGGATGTACAACATGAAAGTGTTAGCCTCGATCACGCTGGATCCCATATGTACAAGGTTGAAGGCGTTGACAGGTTTACTACCATAAGGCTTAAAGGACGTGTAGGTAGACTACACCTACAGGGTGTAGGCTGGACTAAAGAAAGAGGAGGAGGTGATTCGTTTAACGGATTTGTACACATAGATAACGTATACTCTCCTAGCACTATACTTACATCGGGAAATATTGGCTCTTACGCCCTAACATCTTTACCGTCTCATACCCATGACGATCGTTACTACACCGAGACAGAAGTAGATACTCTATTAGCCGGTAAACAAGCATCAGGTACCTACCTAACATCCTTACCTTCTCACGATCACGATGATCGCTATTTTACTGAGACTGAATCTGATAGTAGGTTCTTAAAATTAGCAGGAGGTACTATGACCGGTACTTTAACTGCTCCTACTATAGTCCCTACATTATTCCACTATGCTTACGGATGGAGAAAGTACTTTAAGGTTAGATCAGTAGGAGTAAACGGTGGAAGTATCAACGGAAAATGGGTACATTTATTTAGCGTAGAGATAGTAGGATCTTACGATAAAGCTCTCATTAAAGCTAAGTTAAATGGATACGACGATGTAGCAATCGGTACAGAAGTTATTCATGTTCTATATGAAAACGGAGGAAGTACTCAAGAAAACCACGACCTATACTGGTACTCTATTGATAATACAGCTTCTATATTTAAAGCAGTAAAATCCATTAGAACATCAGCATCCGGGCTTAGAAACTCATACGAGGTATGGGCTCAGATGGCTGGTGACTGGAGAGATACCTTTACAATGGAGGTTGAGTTCTGGGAAGAAGAGAATAGAGCATTAACTTTTGGAACAGCCGCCGGCCAGGCAGAAGAGCCATCTGGAGACAGTAACGATATTGTAAAAACATCCAGACAATGGGCAGTTAATAGTAACCTTTACATAGGAGGTAATATAACTTTAGCAGGTACAGTAGACGGTAGAGATATAGCTACTGATGGTACAAAGTTAGACGGTATTGCTGCTAATGCAAACAATTACTCACTACCTATAGCATCAGCTAGTACTTTAGGAGGTATTAAGATTGGTACAAACTTAAGTATTGATACAAACGGAGTAGTTAGTTCTACTGATACTAACACTTGGAGACCGCTAGGAACTGGAGCTACTGATGCAGCTGCTGGTAACCACACTCACGATGACCGTTACTACACAGAAACTGAATCTGATACTAGATTTGCCAGAAAAGATTCTACAGATTCAGCAGACCTATTGGGATTAGTTACAGTCAACGTAGATATGACGTTAAGAACAGACTGGCAGGCTACAAGTATTAGAGGTAATACCTTATCAACAGGTACCTACATAGTACAGGTATATGTAAATGACTACGCAGTAGGAGGAGGACATTACACAGAGTACTACTCAGGTACAATGTCCTGGTTCGGAACAGCAACAAATTCAACTGTTACAGACGAAATAGTGCTGCACAGAGCTGGTCACGCTCCAAATAGTGGTAGAATTTACCTACGTACAAAACGTACACCAGGAGCAAATGATGGAAATATGTATTTAGAGATGGCAGGGGATACAGACAATACTGGAAGTTCAAGGTATGTGTTTAAATTTAGAAGGTTAATATAATGAAACTTAAAGATACAGTCTACATATCAGGAGGACAGATCTGGACATCGGCTAATGATGGAGCTAGCTCTGGCCTAGATGCAGATACTCTAGACGGGAACCAAGCTACCGCCTTCGCTGCAGCTTCTCATACTCACGACTACCTTCCACTAGCAGGAGGAACATTAACAGGAAAACTTAACCTTCATGCTGGAAACTACGAGGGGTCTATTGTGTTTGGTAGTGTTTCAACTTGGAGAACAGGTATTCGCCAACACGATGATGCTGATGCAGAGTTAAGAATTTGGGCTAAGAGTGCTGACGGTATGATTTTCTTAGCTACAGGATATGACGGAGAACCTGCTGATATCGCCAGACCAACCGACGGTTTAGCTATACAAGGAAATAAATTAGGAATTGGTAACTTTAGTGCTGCTGACCCTGACTACAAGCTTCACGTAAAAGGAGATATCTATGCAAACGGAGGTTGGGTAAGAGTTTCCGGTAACGACGGATTATACTTTGAGACCCATGGCGGTGGCTGGTACATGATTGATTCTTCATGGATTCGTTCATACGGAAGTAAAAGCGTATATGTTAATGCAGGATTTGAAGTAGGATCGTGGATTCAAAACGCTGGTGATTATAGAACACTTAATGCATCTAATGACGGGTGGAATACTACCATATACCGTAACGGAGGATACCCGTTCTTCCGAGGCACTACAGTTGGTTTTGAAGGTGCTAGAGTGTATGCTCCTGAAGGTGCTGTTTATACAACAAGTACTTCTACAGTAACAGGAGCATTTAAAATTAAGCTACCTACACGTAAAAACAACTCATCTACAATGATGAGAATGACTGTAAAGATCTACCAGTACAATACCGGTAATTCTTACACCATTGAACTAGGAGGTTATAACTACGCAGGAGGAAACTGGTATAATTTATTTGCACACCAGATAAGTGATGCTGGAGTACAGTTAACAGTAAGATTTGGATACGACAGTACTGGGGATTGTATATGGATCGGAGAGACAAATTCTTCTTGGTCTTACCCTCAAGTATATGTAACTGAATTCCAATCTGGGTATAATTCTATTGATTCCGATTGGGCAACAGGATGGTCAATCACACCGGTAACCTCTTTTGATACTGTTGAACAAGAGCGCCCTGCTGCTGTAACAGTAACCTCCCGTAATGTTAGCTCATATGCTTTAACATCTCTACCTTCACATACTCACGTATGGACTGATATAACAGACAGACCTACAAACGTATCTTCATTTACCAATGACTCAGGATATATCACTTCGTATGTTAATACTGTAACTAGAGTAGGTGTAGCGGATGATGTATCATCTGGAGATATAGTAATTAGAGGAGCTGGAGCTACCACAGTTACTAAGAACGCTGGTACTATAACTATTACTTCCACAGACACCGACACTAATACCTGGAGACCTTTAGGTACTGGAGCTACTGATGCAGCTGCTGGTAATCACACTCACGATGACCGTTATTATACTGAATCAGAAGTAGATACTTTATTAGGTACCAAAGCAGCATCCTCACATACTCACAATATAGTTCTTACACAAGGAAACTATGTATGGAGTGCAGACACTAGAGCAGGAGATTATACTACTGGAATTCAAACCTCATTTGTACAAGCCGCTAACGGCTGGCCAAACTACGGCGCAGTGCTTCATGTAGGAGCACGCGGAGGAAGCGATGCAGGAGGTGACTTTCAGCTCTATATGGGCCATGGTTCAAACTACGGAGGTACTTCCTTAAGAGTAAGAAGCGCAGATAATGATGCAGCAGTATCAGATAGCTGGACTGAATGGAAAACTATTTTAGATAGCTCTAATGTTGGAAACTATGCTTTAACAGCCTTACCTTCTCACACTCACGATGACCGTTACTATACAGAATCGGAGGTAGATACTTTATTAGCCGGTAAACTAGGATCAACTGCAAAAGCAGCAGATTCAGAACTTATAGACGGTATAGATTCATCGAGAATTGTTTACGGTGCAAACTCTAGAAAATCTACCAGAAACGATAGCAGTATGGTTTCTCGAGCTCAAGAGGGAGGATTCTTCTACGGGTATAACCCAGGTGGAGCACCATATACAGAATGGTGGAACTGGATAACAATTGCCGGCGCTTCATGGACAAGTGATAATAACTACGATTTTAAACTTGCTCATAACTTCCACGGAGATGATTTCTATGTAAGTAGAATGACTAACGGAACACAGTACGGATGGAGAAAGATTCTAGATAGCTCAAATATTGGGAGTTATGCAGCAGCAGTTTCTCACACTCACGATGACCGTTACTATACAGAATCGGAAGTAGATACTCTATTAGGTACTAAAGCAGCATCTTCACATACTCACGGTATTGGATCAATCACTGATGCTAGTAGATGGTGGAATAACTTCGGGGATAACCACAGTACTAGAACATCCTTTGATGCTGCTGGCGGAACTCTAAGCACTGGCTTTGGGTGGAGATTCGTTCAAGGAAACACCAACGGCCCGGGTACTGACACTAGCCCTAACCAATTCTATGCACTTACAGTAGGATTAGGAAATGAGTACGACTACAATACATATGGAATGCAGTTAGCTATCCCTAGGAACACTGCTAGTCCTTATATTTCTGTTCGCTTTGAAGAAAACAGGGTATTAGGAGGATGGCAAAAAATATCCGCAGGGTATGCAGACAGCGCTGGTTCAGTTGCTTGGAGCAACGTATCAGGTAAGCCAACTACTTTTAGCCCGTCTTCCCACACTCACGACGATAGATACTATACAGAATCAGAAGTTAACAGTCTACTTAATGCTAAAGGAGATGCTATCCCAGTAACACAAGATGGCGAGGCGCTGGGTAATCTTGCATCTATTGTAGTATTACAAGAAGAACAGAGAGCAGAATTTACCACAACGTCCGGGAATAAATTCAGTGTAATGCTCGCAGGATAATTAAAGTTGCCTAAGAAAGATTTTATTCATATATTTATATATAACTAACCGGTTAAATTAAATTTGTTACATGGAAAACCAGAAATTAACTCAAGAAGAGCTTCAGCAGATTGCTGAACTTCAAGACAAGAATCGCGCAATCGTTGCAGAATTCGGCGAGATCGAATTAATCAAAATGAACATCGAGCGTAGACGTACTAATGCTGAGAAGTTCTTAACCGAGCTTCGTGAAGAAGAAAACGCTTTCGGTAAAGAGCTTTCTGAAAAGTACGGTGACGGAACTGTAGACCTTCAATCAGGAGAGTTCGTTCCTGCACCACAACCAGAAGCTCCAGCTGAAGAACCAGCTGCAGAATAAGCTTTACGCACTCCAGGGGGATGATTAAGAGGGTTTCGGCCCTCTTTTTCTATTTATAAAAAACATTCCCGGATATGGCATTAGAAAATAAAAAATCTCAACTCCAGCCTACTACTATTCAAGCTCAGCAATACAGACTACAGTATTCGAACTTGCAAGATAGAGCTAGCCAAGCTACCACGTATAACCGTGCTGCTGGACTTGTACCGAACACCTCCCAGTTTGCTGGCAGACCAGCACCAGTAGCTCTAGCTGCTCCTGTAGCACAGCCGGTTCAAGCCCCTACTACTGAGAAGGTATACAGAACATCAGCAGGTGTATTTGGCGGAAACACCTACTTTACTTCTTCTATTGGTGATATCGATCTTAACGGAGTAACATCAGGTTCTTTATCATTTGTATTTATGATTAAGCCTGATGCAGTACCTACTAGAGAGAAGCAATACCTATTACATGCTTATACAGGCTCTTTTGCTAGTCATTCTCTGGAAGTAACATTAAACGGATATAACTTAGAGATTAGAGGCACAAATGCAGGTAAGTATTCAAGATTTTACGCTACTATTCCTGCTAACGTATGGGGAAACCAAGATAACGGGTATACATTAATTGAAATTGGTAGAAACCCACAGTCCGTTAACGCACCAAATATGCCTTTAGCATGGACAAGCTTCTATGCTAGAGTTGGAAATAGAGCATATAACCTAATTCCTAAAGGTAACGGTATAGTAACCTCACACGATCTTCCTTTAGCAGACCAGCTTTATATCGGAGGTACTCCTTATACAGCCGGATCTAACTTCTCAGGATCTATTGCATTTGCAATGATCAAAGGTAATACTCGACTAACATCCGTACAATACAATGACTTAGGGGACAGTAAAATAACTGCAGGATCTATCATACCTCAGGTTAGAGCTTATACTTTTGATGGAGCTGGCGCAATTGAAGACCCAGGTACATTAGCAAATGTTAATGTTACTTTAGGAGTAACTGGGAGCTATTCTACTACTACTGGATACTATTAATGGTTTGCACTTCACTAACATATTTATATAAAGAATAATTAACCCTTCATAAAGATGGCAGAAAGAATTTTATCACCAGGTGTATTCTCAAGAGAGAATGACCTATCTTTCATCACACCAGCCGCCGGCGAGATCTCTACAGCTCTTGTAGGACCTGCAGCTAAAGGTCCTGTTGGTATTCCAACTGTAGTTCGTTCATACGGCGAATACGTAAACGTATTTGGTGGTGCATTCAAATCAGGTAGTGACTACTATACACACTTTACAACCTTAGCAGCTGAGAAGTATTTCGAGCAAGGCGGCAGTTCTTTATTAGTAACCAGAGTATCTGAGCAAGCATTTGACGGTGCTTCTGCTACGGTATACAGCGGATCTACTGCATGGTTTACTTTAAAAACTCTTGCTGAAGGTGAGATCATGAATAACAGCGGTTCTGCTGCTGAGAACTTAGCCGACAATGCTCTACTAAGTGGCTCTGCAGATAACGTTAGATGGGAAGTAACTAATGTAGATTCTAGTCAAGGTACTATCTCACTTGTCATTAGAAGGGGTGACGATAACGAGAGAAGTAAAGTTATCTTAGAGACATACTCTAACTTATCTCTTGATCCAAAATCAGACAATTACATTGCCAAGAGAATTGGTGACCAATATAAGGTACTAGGTACTGACGGAGTAGTAACTGTTAATGGTGATTATCCTAATGCTTCTAAATACGTTTACGTATCTAGTGTAGCTTTCAAAACTCCTGACTACTTAGATAACACAGGTGCTGCTAAGCCTGCTTACTCTAGCTCCTTTGATAACTTCTCAGTTGGCTCTGGTTCTTACCACGGTACATTCTTAGAAGGTACAGGTACTTTATTCCAAGCTGGCACTACTGCTAACTTCTTTGAAAATGTAAACGGTACAGACACTCAAGGTGTTGCTGCTACTGCTTATACTAACGTAGATAACAAAGGAGTAAGCGTTGCAACAATCCTTGCTAACAGAGACGAATACAGATTCAACGTATTACTAACACCAGGTATTAACAAAAACCAACATTCTTCTGCTGTAACTGCTTTAACTAGCATGGTAGAGACTAGAGGAGATGCAGTTTATGTAGCTGACCTACGCCAGTACGGAAGTACAGTAGGACAGGTAACAGGTGTTGCTGCTGGTATGAACAGCTCTTATGCAGCTGCTTACTGGCCTTGGGTTAAGCTTGTTAGCGGAGAACTAGGAAGAAACGTATGGGCTCCAGCTTCTACAGTAATGGGAGGTGTTTACGCCTTCACTGATAACGTTGGTGCTGAATGGTTTGCTCCTGCTGGTCTCATCAGAGGCGGTATTCCTTCAGTAGTAATGGCAGAAAGAAAGCTTTCTCAATCTGATAGAGATACACTATACTTAGGAAAAGTTAACCCACTTGCTACCTTCCCAGGTTCAGGCGTAGTTGCTTACGGTCAGAAGACCTTACAGACTAAAGCTTCTGCTCTTGATCGTGTAAACGTTAGAAGACTTCTTATCAACCTTAAGAACTTCATCGGCGATCAAGCTAACAACCTAGTATTCGAGCAAAATACAATCGCAACTAGAAATAGATTCTTAGCTGCTGTTAACCCATACTTGGAGACAGTAGTTCAAAGACAAGGACTTTACGCTTACAGAGTTGTAATGGATGACACCAACAACACTGCTGACGTTATCGATAGAAACCAGTTAGTAGGTCAGATCTTTATCCAGCCAGCTAAAACTGCAGAATTTATCGTACTCGACTTCGTAGTACAACCTACAGGTGCAACATTTGGAGCGTAACTATTTATAATAAAGTAAAAAAAGAAGTAACATGCCAGTACTAGATCCAAACGAAATCATGTTCACAGCCTTCGAACCGAAGGTAACGAACAGATTTATCATGTACATCGATGGAATTCCATCATATATGGTTAAGAGCGTAACTTCACCTTCCTTCACTGACGGTGTTATCAAGCTTGATCATATCAACACTTATAGAAAGCTCCGCGGTAAGAGAGAGTGGCAGAATATGACTCTTAGCCTTTACGATCCGATTACTCCTTCTGGTGCACAGGCTGTTATGGAGTGGGCTCGTTTAGGATACGAATCAGTAACTGGTCGTGCTGGATACGCAGACTTCTACAAGAAGATTATAACTCTTAACATGTTAGGTCCTGTAGGTGATATTATTGGTGAATGGGTCATCAAAGGTGCATTCGTACAGTCTTCTAACTTTGGACAGTACAACTGGTCTACAGACGAAGCTATCTCAGTTGAATTAACAATTGCGATGGACTACTGCGTACTGAACTTCTAATATACCCCCGCCTTGTCAACAAAAGAAGCCCGGTCTTTATGGCCGGGTTTTTTATTTTCATATATTTATATATAAACGTTATAACTAATAGTTTATGGAATTTAATCTACCAACAGAGACTATCGAATTACCTTCTAAAGGACTACTCTACCCAGAAGGTCACCCACTAGCAAGCGGTACAGTTGAAATGAAGTACATGACTGCTAAAGAAGAAGATATCTTAACAAACCAAAATTATATTAAGAGCGGTGTTGTAATTGATAAGTTACTTCAATCTTTACTTATTACTAAATTTGACTACGGTGACCTACTTATAGGTGATAAAAATGCTATTATGATAGCAGCTAGAATTTTATCCTACGGTAAAGACTACCCGGTGAATTACAACAGCGAAGAGATTACAGTAGATCTTTCGTTAATGGAGCCTAAAAAGACTGATATTGAGTACGTTAGAGGTCAAAACGAATTTAGCTTAATACTACCGGTCTCTAAATATGAAATTACCTATAGACTCTTAACACATAAAGACGAAGTAGATATTGAAAAAGAGATTAAAGGTCTACAGAAGATTAATAAAGAAAACATTGCTGAAGTAACCACTCGTCTAAAGTATATGGTAACTTCTGTTAACGGTAGTAGAGAGTTAGGTGACATTAGAAAATTTGTAGATCAGTTCTTACTTGCCAAAGATGCTAGAGCGATCAGAGAAGCTTACTCTAATACTGCACCAGACCTAGATCTTAAGTTTACTTACACTAATTCAGATGGGAGCGAAGAGGAGGTCGCTCTCCCTATAACTATTAGCTTTTTTTGGCCTGACGCGTGAGTATAGAACCCAAGTATTTAATCAGGTACATGAAATAGTATTTCATGGTAACGGAGGATACGATTGGCAGACAGTTTACAATATGCCTATATGGTTAAGAAAGTTTACTGCACAATCCATTAAAGAATACTACGATAAGCAGAGAGAAGCCCAGGAAGAAGCTCAAAGAAAAGCCCAAGGTATCCAGCAAGCAACCCCTCAAAACAGTAGTCTAGTACGTCCTCCAATACCTAAACCAACTTATACTACGAAGGCCTCTACAAAATAGAGGCTTTCCTATTTATAATATATTGTAACTACGTATGGCCGACGATCCACAAAGAATACCTTTAGGAAACTTAGACGCAAAACAAATGGCTGTTGAAGCAGAACAAACCGCTTCACAGATTGCAAGTATGTCTAAGCAGCTTGCCGGTTTGGCGCAAGCCACAGACGGTATAAGTACTCGTGCCCGTCGTAATATTACCGAGACTAAGAAGGCATACCAGAGTATTGCTGATGAGCTAAATAAAAATATTGAGAGTGAAAGAGATTATGAAAAAATAATCGAATCTAACAATAAAATTAAAAAAGCTCTCCTTAAGACTGAAGTTCAAAGAATCATTCTTTTAGAAAAAGTAAAAACTGCTACTGAAGACGAAACTAAGGCTATAATGAAGACCTTAGAGACTCTTCTTGATTTTGAACAAACAGTCAAAGCATCAGCTAAAGGAATGGAAGCAGTTGCTGATCAATCTAAAAAAGTAGTAGAAGCAGGCAAAGGATTTCAAAAACTTGCAGATGCATTAGGTTCAATACCCGTACTCGGTCGAACGTTAAGCGCACCATTTGAAAAAGCAGCAGCCTCTGCAAAAGACGCAGCTGAGAACGGAGCTAGTAAGTTACAAGCAAATCTCAAAGGTGCTGCAGTAGCAGCAGGAGAGTTTGCAAAACTCATAGGTCCCGCAGCTATAATTAAGTCTCTATTTACTGCTAGTACAGTAGCTGGGGACTTTAATAAGCAGCTCGGTATTGGGATGCAAGGTGGCCGAGAAATGGCTAACCGCTTTAGAGAAGTAGCAGAAAATTCTGAAGACGCTAGAATCGCTACTATTAAGTTAGTAAAAGCTAATGGAGAACTTAATAAGTCTCTCGGAGTATCGGTAGAGTTTAGTGGCGATGCAACTAAAAACTTCATAAGAAATACAGAATACTTAGGAGCATCAGCAGAAGCTGCTGCAAAAGTAGAGCAGCTTTCTATGAACTTAGGAGTAAGTTCTAGTGAATATGCTTCAAGTCTGGCGTCTGCTGCTAATGAGGCAGGACAGAACCTAAAAGTCCATATGCCGTTGAGTCAAATAATGGAGAAGATTAAAGGTCTCTCTACTACAACATTACTCAACTTCAGGAATAGTCCAAAAGCTTTAGCAGAAGGCATTGTAATGGCTGAAAAGCTAGGAATGTCTTTCGAGCAAATAAGAAACACTGCAAATCAACTTCTTAACTTCGAACAATCTATCTCAGATGAACTAGAAGCAGAAGTACTAACTGGTAAAGATCTTAATTTAGAACAAGCTCGTTTAGCATCGCTAAGAGGTGACGATGTAACTCTAATGAGAGAACTTAACCGTGAGGTAGGTACACTAAACGACTTCCAAAACATGTCCGTTATCCAGCGTGAATCTATTGCGAAAGCTTTAGGTATGACTGCTGATCAAATGGGTACAGTCCTTTTAAGGCAGGACATGATTAATAAGTTAGGAGATAGAGCTAAAGCAGCTTCTGACGAACAGTTACAAAATGCTCAAGCATTAGTAGATGCTGCTAAAGCTCGTAATGAAGAATTATCGATAGGTGAAGCATTAAGACAGGTACAGGAGCAAGCTGATGCAACTAAAAAGTTTGAAGATGTTGTAATTAAACTTCAAGGAGCATTTGCAGACTTCTTTGCTGAATTAGACGAAAGTGGTACTATAGACAAGATTGCTGACTTCATCTCAAGTCTAGCTTCTAGCCCTATTACTAAGTTTGTGATGGGTATGGGAGGTACTGGAATGGCTGTAGTTGCTCTAGGTAAGTCACTCTTAGGAGGACTTAAAGGTGCAACTCCGTTAACCCCAATGTTCACTAAAGAAGTTGGATTAGGAGGAGCCGGAGGCGGAACGCCTGGTTCTGCAGGTAAGATGCTCAACCTCAGTAAAGGTAATATGATGAGAGCAGGCGGTTTTGCTCTCGGAGGAGCTTTAGTTCAAATGGGAGGTAATTACTTTGCCGACGAATTTGAAGAGGAAGGTAACATAGCAGCTGCAAAAACTACAGATGTAGTATCAGGAGCTGGTCAAGGAGCATTATACGGAGCTGCTATAGGATCTATCGTACCGGGTATTGGTACAGCAGCAGGTGCTATTGTTGGAGGAGCAATCGGATTGCTTTCTGGAGCATTAGAGGCATCTGAAAGAGGCGCTGAACAAAGAGAAGAAGAGCGTAAGAGAAGAGAAGAAGAGCAAAACAAAAAACAAGAAGATGCTCTACGTAAGTTAGCAGAAAAAGAAGCTAGAATTTATATGGACAGTAACCAGGTGGGGTTAGGATTAGCCTCAGGAAATAACTACGCAATCTAATGCCACTAATTCGAGATTTTAAAGATAACCTAACTCTACAGACTAGAGCTCGTAGAGATGATACGATTAGAATTGCTAAAATTCTTAATCCGTTAACTACTACCGGAGCTAACTTTGCAATCAATCAGACTATCTTAAGAGCTTCTGAAACAGCAGATACTTTAAATAAAGCATCTTTTGCTACTGGACAAGGTAGGCAAGATCTACTAAAGTCAGCTCAAAATGGAGCAGTTGGATACGCTTCAGCTTTAGCAGCTATCTTAGCTCAGGTACCAGTCTCAGGAACCGGCACCCATTTTGCGGCAAACGAAGTAGCAGCTTTACTAAGAAGAGAATACGTTACCTATATTAATTCTACTAATGCTGCTTCAGAGGCTAAGTACTCCGGTAAGGTGTTTATTAGTAAGAATAATAAACGAATGAAAGGAGCTCAAACCTGGGATGAGCAAGGATTCGCAGGAGCAGGTACTTCTGATGAAATAGGTACCGTTGGAATCAGTAGTAATGTACAAGAACTACTTAAGAAAGAGTCACTGCCGGTTGTCTTTCGAATAGTAGGTGAAACTAATTCAACATTACTTTTTAGAGGTTTTATACAAGGAATTTCAAATAGTTTTAATCCTAGCTGGACTACTGTACAGTATGTAGGTAGAGGAGAACCTCTCTATACTTACACAAATACCGGCAGAACGTTGTCTTTTGGGTTAACAGTTCCTATCTTTAGTGAAGCTGAACAACACGCTGCATATCAAAAAGTGAATTCGTTAATATCACATACATACCCTAAATACGTTGACAACCTACCACAAGGTACTGTTACAGCTATTAGAATAGGAGATTATCTATCCCAGTATGGAGTTATTACAAGCATTGCAGACACTGTGGAAGTAGATGTACCGTGGTCAAGTAATGAGAAAGATGATGTACCTGTACTACTACCTCAAGTTATTAAATTGCAGATTTCTATGAATATTATTCATTATAAGCTACCTCAAAGATTCACAGGAGATAGTACAGATTTTGAATTACCTTTTATTGCAAACGGCTTACCGGCCTTTAAATAATAATATTAATGAGCAGGTACGATAAAATAAGCACTGTTATACGTGAAGGACAACCTCTAAGAGGAACTACCGTGTATAAGGATGTAGAAGCATCACCAGAAGACTACTATGTAATTACAACAGTAGGAGACCGTTTTGATATTTTAGCTAATCAATTTTATAGAGATTCCTCTCTATGGTATATTATTGCAGCTGCTAATCCTACCGTGCGTAGAGATACTTTATTCATTGAACCAGGGTACCAGATAAGAATTCCAATGCCGCTATCCAGAGTATTAACAGCAATAGATAACGAAAACGCTAACAGATGAGTTTTGTTTTAGGTAAACCTATTGATAGCTTATTAGTAAAGCAGGTAGAAGCTCGCCAAAAGATTCTCGGCAATTCTGATAGAGTTGTCGAAGGCGACTATAGCTTTTTTCTGCAAAAAATGCCGTGGATAAAACTAACCTCAGCAATTAATGTAGGTAGCTCTGATGAGTTAGCAAGGCTTAATATACTTACTAACGGAATCAATTTAGCAGGTTCAAGCGAAGTAGCTGGATATCAGGACACAAGTTTAGGAATTAGACCTAAACCAGGTATCACTTCAATGAACCTAAATACCCACAACAGGTACGGTAGTTTAAGAACAGCTACAGTTCAGTTTATTATACATTCAGTTGAGCAGCTTAATATCTATGAGCAGTTATTTATGCGTCCGGGCTACTCCGCACTACTGGAATGGGGACATTCTAAGTACTTAGATGCTAAAACATCTGCATATAAAGTAAAAGATATTCCAACCCTTATTGATTTCTTTAAAGGAGAAGGTAGCCCTAAGACTAAAACAGAACTATACGGTAAGATTGACGCCCTACGTAAAGAGTATAATTACAACTACGATGGGATGTACGGGCTGATTAAGAACTTTAGCTGGAGTATACAGCAAGACGGTACGTATGCCTGTAGTGTAGATATTGTTTCTATTGGATCTACGCTTGAATCTCTCAACATTAACGTAGCGGTTACTAACAGTGAAATACAAGCGTATAGTAAATTTGCTGCAGAAATTGAACGTAGTAATATCATTACAAAGTTAAGAGAGGAGCAAGAGATTGAAAATGAAGGCGGTACTGTAACTGAAGTAATTAACCCCGATAAACCTACAACTGAATCAGATCTTCAACTAGCTAAACTGGTAGAAGAGTACCTTACAGAACTTGCCGGGTTTAAACAATACCTTCTAGATAACAAACTAGCAAGTCAAACTCGCGGTATAAAACTCTACGGATATAAAGCAGCATACGATCAAATATCTGGTGTGACTGAAGCATCCCCTGGTAACTTCACAAAGACCGGAAATGTGTGGTACAGTGATGAAAAATCTTTCCGACTGATTGGAGTAAAAAATTCACCAGCACCTACTATTAGAATTATAACCCCTCCGATCTACTATAACGTAAAAAATGATGAACTAATTATAGTAGATCATACCGGCGCACTATCCCAAGCAAAACAGGATAACGGAAAAGGAGGAATACAGCCTATATCGTTACGTGGAGGTACCGCTGTAAGTAATAAACTTAGACTAGCATCAGAAACTTACTACCGTCTACCAATAGAGTCAGCGATGTTATTTGCAGAAACATCAGGGGGAAACTTTCAACTTAAACTCCAAGCAAACCAGATAGAGACTCTAAGGAGGATGAAACTAGGAGACGTAGAGTATCAGGCAGCTGTACATGAGTATGTATACACTCTTACACCTATTGATTTTGAGTTTACCGTAGACGTAGGAGCAAGTGCAAGCGAGACCCAAGAAAAACCAGAAGATAAAGTACCAGAACAGGAACCGGTCGACATTTTTGAAATTATAGCTACGGATAAAGAACCTCTACAGTCACGTATACACTACATACTACACCAGGCAAAATACAAAATATCTCAAGATAGGCCCGCAAGTGAAGTAAAACGTAACGGAGTACATACTTTGCAAGATGCCGACATGAAGTACTACAAAGTACCTAGTGAGTATAGAACTTTACGGTCTAAATCCGTTACAATTAAAACCGGAGAAGGAACTGACTCTACAGAGCTAATCTACTATAGTTACATACAGTTAGGGTTCTTACTAGATACTTTAAACACTCTTTTACCAAGAGATGGAGCAAAAGGAGAAGAGCTCTTTAAGTTTCATACCAAAAAGAGCGTAACGCATTTTATTAAAACCCTAAAAGCCTTCCACTACTCCGTGGATACAAGTAAATGCCTACTCCCACCAGAACAGGGTGCTGTAGATATACTAAGTATATTTGTTGAAATCGATTACATTGGAGACGTAGTAGAAAGTTTTTATAGTAGCGGTCAAGTACGTTTATATGATTTAATAGACACTATACTTAAGGATATTGTAATAGCTATTGGTAACTTTAACAGTTTCGAACTTCAATACTTTGAACTGGACAATACCTTCCACGTTGTTGATAGAGAAATTTTAGATCCCGATGCTTTTAAAAATGAGTACGCAACGTTTAGTATATTTGGTAAGAATAGCTTTGTTAGAAACCTAAACCTAACAAGCAAACTCAGCCCAGCAATCGGAGCTCAATTAGCAATCGCCGCTCAAGCTAATCCTGAATCTAATGGAATAGAAGGAACCGCTTGGAAATACTTTAATAAGAACTTAAAAGATAGGTTTATTGAGCAAAAGGTAGACGATGTTACTCGTAGACAGATTGTCGCTGCCGAAGCAGCAACAGCTAAAGCAGATAAAGAAGCTAAACTAAAAGATTACGCAGACGTATTTGATTATTTACGAGCTACCTACCCTGAAGGAGGTACTGCAAGCTACTACTACAGGAGAGCAGTTGAGTCTGTAATACCACAGTATGCTACTTTCTGCCAAAGACAGTTAGTAGAGCAGATTCAAGGAGGACAAGACTTTGGATTTATTATACCTTACGAACTCAGCATAACTGTAGACGGTATAAGCGGATTTAATGTAATGGAAAGCTTTAAGATACTTGACAGTATTATACCAGATAGTTACAAAGCTAATTCTAAGAACGGAATCGGATTTATTGTTACAGGTATACAGCAAGCTGTTTCAACAGGTGGATGGACAACCACAGTAAAAGCTCAGATCTACAACACTAATGACAAAGGTAGAGCAGGTGCTCCAATTATCAAAGATGCAGAGCAATCTTTATCCCCTCCTCCAGTAGGTGATGTTGACCCGCGTAAGAACTTAGATAAAGGCTGGGAAGGAAAAGAACAGGAATTTAAGCAAACAACTATTACATATGCTCAAGCGGTAACAGCAGTCAAAGCTGCAACCACTAACGTGAATCTTCGAAAAGCAGTTCTAGCGGTAATGATTAGAGAACAAGGCGGTAGTAATAAAACTATAAAAGGATTTAACTACAACTTTGGCGGCTACGATATAACCAGTGGTGGTTGGAGTTTTACAACTTTTGGTGAGAATATATCTAATGGATTTACTTATGCAACAGAAGGCGGTACAGGTCTAAAAAAAGCTTTTGTAAGTTTTGTATCACTTGAGAAATTTATGGCGCAAAAAGTTAAAGATTTTACAGACAAAGGATTCGATAGAGCTACTAATGCTGAAGAATGTGCTAAAGTTTGGTACGAAAAATGGAATGGATTCGGAGCTCGAGCACACTGGAGAAATAATTACCAAGGATTAAAAGATAAGTACCCATCTCAGGCAGAATATGATGCATATGTATTAGAGAATTTCAAACCGACGTATACTCTTGCTGCTGAACAATTCGCTTAACATGTATTTACCCAAAAGCAAATATAAAACAGGTCTACAGACAGCAGGAAATAGTCTGCTGATTGAGAGTACAAGAGAACCTTATACCGGTCCTTATTTTGAAACATTTAGTGGAGAAATATACACAGGTACTTCCCCGTTACAGAAAGGAGCCCAGAAGTTAGTCTTTAATGAAACCGTCTCTGAACAGCCCCCAGTACTGATTACACCTGAACAGTACGATATTATAAGACAAGATGTAGAAGCTCTTAAACTACGCGTTACAGAACCTGTAAATATATACTACCCTGTGCCTTCACAAGAAAACTACACTAAGGGAGAATTACTAAGATACTTTCTTAGAGATAAAACTATTGGAAGAATCTTAGAAGTTCGTAAAGACGTCTACGAATCAATTAGTAAAAAAGAAATCAAGTACTACTACCCTAAATATGAACTGTTAGCTTTAAGTTGGAGCTTACGCAATATAGGAAGTAACCGTACAGTTATGCAGTTAGCAGAAAAAAGACTCCCAGGTATTAGCTCTTACTTAAAAGATCCTGCTCAGTTTGTAAAATGAAAATAAGTTCGTATATTATGAAAGGTTATATTAATGAGTTATGTTTTATATCGTTGAAAGCGACGAACAGCTAAATTATTTATGTGCATTAGGACGAAATGAAGCGTACGTTGAGATTATTTCGGGGAATGACCGTTATCATAGTCTACTTACTGGGACTGTGGCTGCTTATATACGCCCTATCGGCTACCATGAGGGATACATTATTCCAGTAAATCACACCGAAGGACTTAATGTAACTAAAGATCGCATACAGAGCATCCTAAATTGCTTTGATACACTGTATACGTTTAACAAGAAGACGTTCTTATATCATTTCTCTCACGGTAATATCAATGATATCAACCTAATGTACTCTATGAGAGAGTATGAAAGCTTACAGCTTCCAGACCCTCCTCAGACCATACAGTGGTTTTATAATAGACTACAGGATAAAGAAGATCTTAATTCTATTATCCCTCTACCTAAACTTTTTGAGAAGTGCGAGAGAAACTATAGAAGCCTGTTAGATGTTATAGAGGATAGTAAATATATACTAGACTTGCCGGCCTGGAAGTTCTACAACAACCTAGCCATGGGAGTCTTCTATTTATCTGAACAATCAGGTATAAGAGTAACGTATGAACAGTTTCTGGAGAAGTTTACCCCTGCAAATCCTCGCTTTAGTATTGCGAATAATATTGCTTATACTAATTACAATCTCTATAATCCCACTAGCCGTCCTACTTCTGCCTTTAATTCTGTCAACTATGCTGCAATCCCCAAGAAGGAGGAGTACCGAAAGTGCTTCATCCCAAAAGGAGACAAGTTTGTAGAGTTTGACTTTGATGGCTACCATATAAGACTCATTGGAGAGGTAGTCGGCTACGAGTTTACACCTGAAAGTGTACATACTCAGCTAGGAAGGATGTACTTTGACAAAGAAACCTTAACTGAAGAGGAGTATAAACAGTCCAAACAGACTACTTTCCAGATTATGTACGGAGGAGTGCCGGATAAGTATCGTCATATTGAATTCTTTGATAAGGTAGCTGAGTATATTAATAAATTATGGAAGGAGTACGTAGAGAATGGTGTAGTCTATGCTCCTATCTCACAAAAGCCCTTCTACTCTACGTTAAAAGATATGAATCCGCAAAAATTATTCAATTATGTGATTCAATCGTTGGAGACCTCAAGAAACGTTCTTATATTAAAAGAAGTGCTGAGCTATCTAAGAGCTAAGAAAACAAAGGTTACGTTATATACTTATGATGCTATCCTATTTGATTTCTACCTTGAGGATGGTAAAGAAACCTTAGAAGACTTAAAGAAAATCTTAGAAACACAAGGGAGATACCCTGTTAAATTCAAATACAGTAATAATTTAGTTTTAGACTAGTAAATTCTATTTATAATGGAAGTTGATACAATGCCAATATTTGGTTATGACTTCGTCACAGATACCACAATTTGGAATGACGATATGAGTAATAAACTATTCTGTACTTTTACGACAGAAGATAATATAGACAATTTAGTAGAGACGATCAAAGGTAAGTACGATATTATGTACAATAAGATCTTTGTTCTTCATGCTAAAAGCAATGATGAGTACGTATGTACTTATAACGTGGACTTTGGTAATGTAGCCAACTTCCTGGATAACACTATTCTTGTACATCGCAAGAAAGAATCTAATACGCTTTACACAATTAACGCTCTTAACACTCTCATCAAAGAGTTAAACGGAGGTCATGCTGACCCTAACTATAGAGTAGATTGGAATGACTATCGTAACTGTATACTACTCACTCGCGGTACAGAACTTAAGCGTATCAACACCCGCCTTCATAAAATTATTGAACTTTAAGTTGTATCTTAGAGAACAAGTTCGTATATTGTATACGAAAACATATTTTTTTAATCAGTTATCTTAAATTAGTTTTATTATGGATTTATCCGCAATTAAGCAGAAGCTTGACGCAATGTCAAGTAATCGACCGGAACGCGAGAAGATCGACTACGAGGCAGTCTTTTGGAAGCCTAGCGTAGGTAAGCATCAGATTCGTGTAGTTCCTTCAATGTACAACCCTGACTATCCTTTCAGTGAATTGTACTTCCACTATGGCATCGGAAAGTATCCGATGATTGCTCTCTCAAACTTCGGTGAGCAAGACCCTGTTGTAGATTTCGTTAATGAACTTCGTAAGACTTCTGATCGTGACAACTGGTCACTATCTGGTAAGCTTGCACCTAAGATGCGTGTATTCGCACCTGTAGTTGTTCGTGGTGAAGAAGACAAAGGAGTACGTCTATGGGGCTTTGGTAAGCAGGTTTATAATACCTTGCTTCAATTAGCTGCTGACGAAGATGTAGGTGATTTTACCGATGTAATGAACGGCTTCGACGTAGTAGTAGAAGTTACTCAAGGTAATCCATATCCTCAGACTGCAGTTCGTATCAAGCCTAAGCAGTCTACTTTGAGTGAGAATAACACTCACGTAGATACTTGGTTGAAAAACCAACCAGATCCTTTGAAGTGCTTTACTAAGTACGACTTTAACTTCGTTAAGAAGCAGCTTGAAGGCTGGCTTTCTGGTAACGAAGAAGGAGATGATGCAGCACCTGCACCTGTTGTAGCAGCACCTGCTGTAACGCAAGCCCCGAAGCAGTCGTTTACTTTGGAGAATCAAGCTCCTAAGCAAGACACTGTAAGTCAGTTTGACGATTTGTTTAAAGACGACGATCTACCCTTCTAAGTATGGCCAAAAGAAAAGGAATATCTGAGAACGCCGAAGCGGCGATTAAGAAGAGTTTTAGCCTGGATAAGTTTAAGAAGAGCAAAGGCCTCTCCAATAGCAGTATTAAGTTTAAGGAGCAGCGCTGGATTCCTCTATCTAAAGCCTTCCAGGAGATTACTTCTATCCCAGGCATTCCCGAAGGTCATATTACATTATTAAGAGGTCATAGTGACACCGGTAAGACTACTGCTCTACTAGAGGCAGCTGTTTCTGCACAGAAGATGGGAATCTTGCCGGTGTTCATTATCACCGAGATGAAATGGTCTTGGGAACATGCTCGTGAGATGGGCCTTGAGTTCCAAGAGGTTGTTGATGAGAGCACAGGAGAGATTGTAGACTACGAAGGTTTCTTTATCTACACAGATAGAGGTCAGATGAATACCATCGAAGATGTAGCTGCTTTCATCCTAGATCTTATCGATGATCAGAAGCAAGGAGATCTTCCTTATAACATGTGCTTCTTCTGGGACTCTATTGGTTCAGTACCTTGCGACCTATCGGTACGTTCTAATAAGAACAACAACGAATGGAATGCAGGAGCGATGTCTACCCAATTCGGTAATAACGTAAACCAGAAGATTCTTCTTTCTCGTAAGGAAGGCTCTAAGTACACCAACACTCTGGTTGCGATTAATAAGGTTTGGACTATGAAGCCTGAATCACCGATGGGAATGGCTAAGCTACAGAACAAAGGCGGTATGTCGATGTGGTACGATGCTACTCTGGTAGTAACGTTCGGTAACATTACTAACCCTGGAACCTCTAAGATCAAAGCGATTAAGAGCGGTATGCAGGTAGAGTTTGCTAAACGTACTAACATCCAGATTGAGAAGAATCACATCAACGGTATTCAATCACGAGGACGCATTGTTATGACTCCACACGGATTCATCGATGATGATAAGAAAGCAATTGATAAGTACAAAGATGCTCATAAGGACCGCTGGTTAACACTACTAGGTTCAGTAGACTTTGATCTTATCGAAGAAGGAAGTATGGAAGAAGACATCCGAGACATCGGAATGGATTTCGACCTCAACACATAAGGATATGGGAAAATACGACGCTTTACTAAATAAAGTACAGCCGTCGGCACCCCGCAAAGTTAACGATCACATTCTGGTTATTGATGCGCTGAATACGTTCATTCGCAACTTTACCACCATCAGGCTGATGAATCCGCAAGGAGCTCATGTCGGCGGTATGGTAGGATTTCTAAAGTCTCTCGGGTTCTTAACCCGTACTTTTAATCCAACCAGAGTAGTGATCGTCTTTGACGGGCCGGGGTCGTCGGCATCAAGAAAGAATATCAACTCTGATTACAAAGCTAATCGAGATATCAACCGGATTACTAACTGGGAGATGTTTGATAAGAAAGAAGATGAATATGCTTCTATGGCTGATCAGATCGGACGCTTGATTGAATATTTACAGATGTTACCTGTAGATATGATCTCAATGCCTAAGGTAGAAGCTGATGATGTTATTGCTTATATTGCTCAGCAATTCGGTAATGATAACAAAGTAACTATCGTCTCTTCAGACAAAGACTTTTTACAGATTGTAAACGAAAACGTAGAGGTGTACGCCCCTACTAAGAAGAAAGTCTTTGGTCCGGCTGATGTAAAAGAGGAAGTAGGAGTTCTTGCAGAGAATTATTTGGTAATGAAGTCGCTTTTGGGTGATAATTCAGACAACCTCTCTGGAGTTAAGGGTCTCGGTCCGAAAGGTATTTTTAAACACTTCCCAGACTTAGTGGATAAGCCTGGAACTGGATTAGAATATGTTTTCGAGGTCTGTGAAGCAGGTGTTGAAAAGACTAAAATCTTTGCAAAGGTACTTAACCAGTACGACCGAGTATGGCAAAATTACGATTTGATGAATTTAATGGAGCCAAGGTTGTCTGATCCCCAAAAAGATCTTATATTGGATATGATGGACAACTGCCCATCACAATTAAACATAATGGCGTTCATATTAATGCTTAAGCAAGATAACATCGAACAGGGCATTACAAAGAACACAGAAAGTTGGTTAGAAACATTTAGATATTTACTTACAGTTAAAAAATAGGTTACATGACGCTTACTAAGCTCTCACAGTACGGTAAACCCTTTCAGGTTAAAGTACTAGGTTCATTACTTACGGATAAGGCTTTTCTTCTCAACGTACGAGATACTATTCAGGAAGATTACTTTGATGCTGACGCTCACAAGTGGATCCTTAAAAACATTATTCAGTACTTTGACAAGTACCATACTGTTATTACAATGGATGTTCTTAAGATCGAACTTGTAAAGATCGATAACGAGGTATTAAAGACTGCAATTAAAGAAGAGTTACGTAATTCATATCAAGCTTCTCAGCAGGACCTAGAGTATGTGCAGGAGGAATTTACTACCTTCTGTAAGAACCAGAAGCTCAAGCAAGCCTTGATGGATAGTGCTGACCTACTCAATGCAGGTGACTACGATGCTATCAGAGGTATGATTGAGACAGCTTTGAAAGCAGGGATGGATAAAAACATCGGGCATGAATACCTAAAAGATATTGAAAGTAGATACCGAGAGAACTACCGCCCAACCGTTCCTACTCCTTGGCGAGTATTGAATGAAGGATTCCAAGGAGGTTTCGGTCCTGGTGACTTAGGAATTATCTTTGGTAATCCGGGCGGTGGTAAATCTTGGATGATGGTTGCAATGGCTGCACATGCTGTTCAGCAAGGATTTAACGTAATCTATTATACGTTAGAGCTTGGTGAAGATTATGTAGGTAAACGTTTTGACTGTTACTTTACTGGTTATTCTATCGATGAGGTGAATAAGCATAGAGCTAAAGTAGAAGAGATTGTAACTAAACTCCCAGGTAAGCTTATTGTAAAAGAGTACGCTCCTAAAGCAGCTACAGTGACTACTATTAAATCTCACATTCAGAAATGCGAGGATATGGACTTCAAGGCAGATCTAGTTATCATCGACTACGTTGATTACTTGAGAGCACCTTCAAAGAAATTCACTGAGCGTAAAGATGAGATTGACGATGTATTCGTAGCCGTAAAAGGATTGGCTAGGGAGCTGAAAATTCCTATCCTAACCCCTTCTCAAGTCAACCGAATGGGAGCTAAAGACCAGGTTATTGAAGGAGATAAAGCCGCCGGCTCTTACGATAAGTTAATGGTAGCTGACGTAGCAATCTCTCTATCAAGACAGAAAGAAGACAAGGTAAACGGTACTGGCCGAGTTCACATCATGAAGAATCGTTACGGGATGGACGGTATGACCTACAACGCTCTTGTGAATACCAACAACGGTCATATAGACATCTCAGACGATATCTTGAGAGAGGAGCTAGCACCAGTCCAACCAACCAATGTAGCGGGAGTGGATACCCATGACCGTGCACTTTTAGCTAAAAAGTTCTTTGAATTACAACAAGGAAACTAATAGCGGCCGTATTTATAAAACACGGCCCGAGAGGATAATACCTCAAGGGCTGTTTTTGTCTAACATATTAAGGATTATATAAAGATATGGATATATTACAAGAGCGAGTGGTGTATAAGCCATTTGAGTATCCCAAAGCACATGAGTATTGGTTAAAGCAGCAACAAGCACACTGGCTACACACAGAAGTGCCGATGGCAAACGACATCACAGACTGGAAATCAAACTTAAAAGAACACGAAAAGAACGTTATAGGGGGTATATTAAAAGGCTTCGCTCAAACGGAAACAGTAGTAAACGATTACTGGACCGGTCTTGTAACAAAATGGTTCCGTAAGCCAGAAATCATTATGATGGCTACTACATTCGGTGCTTTTGAAACCATTCACGCCGAAGCTTATTCTCTATTGAATGAGCAGTTAGGCTTAGATAACTTCGCCGAGTTTATGGAGGATGAATCCACTCACGCTAAGATTGAATCTCTTATGAATGTAAGGGATGGTCACAACGGAAAGATAGATTACCATGAAGTAGCTCGTAGCCTTGCAATTTTTTCCGCGTTTACGGAAGGTGTGAACCTATTTAGTTCCTTTGCTGTACTCCTTTCTTTTAAGATGAGAAACATGCTTAAGGGCGTAGGTCAGATTGTAGAGTGGTCTGTTCGTGATGAATCACTTCACTCGGAGGCAGGTTGTTGGATATTTAAACAATTGATGAAAGAACATCCAGAACTTAAGACTGATAAGCTTATTGCTGATATCGAAGAAGCAGCTAGAATGGCTTTAAAGCTAGAGTTTGATTTTATTGATAAAGTATTTGAGATGGGTGATCTAGAGAACCTAGGTAAAGAAGAGCTAAAGAACTTTATCAAGCACCGTGTAAATACTAAGATGGGTGATCTAGGTCTCAAGCCTCTCATCCCTTCTTCAGAGATTGACAAAGGAGCTATCAAGACTATGAAGTGGTTTGATATGGTGATTGCAGGTAAGCAGCACACAGACTTCTTCGCTAACAGAGTTACTAACTATTCAAAAGGTCACATGGAGTGGGATTCCGCTTCAATTTTCTAAAAAAGAGATGAACAATAGTATTTACGTAGATTCCTCTCAATGGGAGGCAGGAAAGGATTTTCCTGAATGGATGAACGAACTATCCTTAGCAACTATCTCAAAAGGTTATTTGCTACCAGGAGAAACACCTAAGAAAGCTTATCAGCGAGTATCTACTGCTGTAGCTAATAGATTAAAAAGACCTGAATTAGCTCCTAAGTTCTTTAAGTATATGTGGAAGGGCTGGTTAAACCTAGCTTCTCCGGTACTTTCTAACACAGGAACTGAAAGAGGTTTACCTATCTCATGCTTTGGCATCGATACACCTGATAGCATTAGAGGAATAGGTCTAACAAATGCAGAGCTAATGAGACTCTCCTCATTAGGTGGTGGTGTAGGTATTGGTCTATCCCGTGTTAGAGAAAGAGGAACACCTATTACCGGTAACGGATACTCAGAAGGCGTAGTGCCCTGGGCTAAGATCTACGATTCAACTATTATTGCAACCAATCAGGGAGCAGTTAGAAGAGGAGCTGCTTCTGTTAACTTAGATATCAATCATGGAGACATCAAAGAATTCCTCCAAATCAGACGTCCAAAAGGAGATCCAAATAGACAGTGTCTCAACCTACACCAATGCGTTGTGGTGGATGATGAGTTCATGCGCAAGCTTGAACGACGAGATCAAGAAGCAGTCGAACTCTGGGTTGAAATCCTCAAGTCAAGAGTAGAGACAGGCGAACCTTATCTTATGTTTAAGGATAATGTTAATAATGACAATCCTCAAGCATACATAAAGAATAACTTAGACGTTAGTATGACTAACATCTGTACTGAGATTACTCTTCATACAGACGAAGACCACTCATTTATCTGCTGCTTAAGCTCAGTAAACCTAGCTAAGTATGATGAATGGAAAGACTCAGACTTAATTGAGACTGCTATTTACTTCTTAGACGGAGTAATGGAAGAGTTCTTATATAAGACTGATGGTAAGGATTCACTTGCCCGCTCACATCGCTCAGCTAAAAAAGGTCGCGCTATTGGACTAGGAGTTCTAGGATGGCATACTTTCTTACAGCAAAAAGGATTGCCATTCGTATCTGTTGCTTCTACGGCATGGACAAACCGAATCTTCTCACAGATCAGAACCCAAGCCGAAGCTGCATCTAGAAAATTAGCTGAAGAATATGGAGAACCAGAATGGTGTAAAGGTACGGGAATGCGCAACACGCATTTGCTCGCGATTGCCCCGACTGTTAGCAATAGTTCTATTTCCGGAGGTGTATCTGCTGGTATTGAGCCGTTACCTGCTAACATCTATACGTTCAATAGCGGTAAGGGTACGTTCATTCGTAAGAACCCGGTGCTCGAACAATACTTAGAAGACAAAGGGCACAATACCGACGAGGTATGGGATATTATTATGAAGGATAGAGGTTCGGTTATTAATGTACCTGAAAGTATTATGCCTTCAGAAGACAAAGAAATCTTCTACACCTTTACCGAGATCAATCAGCTAGCGCTAGTAGAACAGGCTGCAGTTCGTCAGAAGTATATTGACCAGACTCAGTCATTAAACTTAGCATTTGATCCTACAGACAGTCCTAAGTTCATCAACCTAGTACACCAGACTGCATGGAAGTTAGGAATTAAGACTCTTTACTATCTACGTACTGACTCAGTCATTAACGGCGACATTGGTTCACGTACTTCAGAGGATTGCTTATCTTGTGACGGATAGACTATTTATATTAAATCTTTGCACATGAAATTATCTAATATTATCTTAGAAGGAACCTACGACGCTGAAGGAATTACAGCTGACAACGTAGAGAAAGTAGATATTACTTTCGTAGACGGCAAGACAATGTTATACGGAGTATACGTTTACCTAAAAGACGGAAGCGGTACAAACTGGGATAAGAAACTTTATAGCAAAGAAGCTCAAAGAATGCTAGACATTTTAGGAATTGATATAGACTTCCAATCAGATCCTTATGAAGCTCACGGTGCAGTAATCAAAGCACTAAAAGAAAAAGGAATTAAGGCAGAAACATCAGAGTTTGATGTGAGTTAAAAAAGAAAGGGCCAAAAGGCCCTTTTTTTATTTGTTTAAGTCTCGTCTATTCTCTCGAGTCTTTTCTAACATTAACGCATACTCCATTGGAGTTAAAGTGGTTCGAGTGATAATTACGACTTTATCTTCGTAGATAATAGCCTGTCTTTCTCGATTTAGCCCTCGAGAGATATTCTCTGTAGCTAGAGCCTGTGGGGCTGAACATGATGCCATCAAGATCAACCCTGTGAGTAGTAGAAGTACTTTTTTCATGGGTCTTAATATTATAGTAATAAATAGTTAATCTTCTCTTAATATACGAAAAAGTTGCTTAACTGCAAACTAGTTCTTATATTTATAGAAATGAAAAGCCACGGTTATGACTAGAAAAGAGTTGTTAGAAATTAAACGAACCGAACTGCTCAACGAACTATTTGGTGTCGTTGATCAACTGCATTCTTCTATCTTTGAGACAGTAGAGCAGATGAACGGACTGGCAGAACGCCAGGTATTTTTAGAGAGTCAAATCTCTAAGATTGACGAACGTATTAAGCGACTTAATTCTGAAAAATAACCTATGATTTATTTTTACGACAAACAAAACTTGCAGTTTAAGAAGGTGGACCGCAAAAAGATGGCTCTTGTACTAGGAGGAATCTTTGCCGTACTAGCATTTAGCACCTCTATCACACCGGGTATTCAAACTAATCGAGAGACTATTACTATCGTCGCTCATGATACGGTATACACTCAGCAATTCTCAGAGGAGAATCTTATACGGTATATGAAAGAGCTTAACATTAAGTACCCTCATATCGTATTAGCTCAGGCTCGGATTGAATCAGGAACGTATACTTCTGCTATCTTTAAAGAGAATCACAATCTCTTTGGTATGAAGAAAGCTTATCAGCGAGCTACTACTGCTATTGGACGTAACCGAGGTCATGCTCAATACGATCACTGGACTCATTCAGTTATTGATTATGCTTTATGGCAGAACAAATATCTCAGTAGAGCTAAAAATGAATCAGAGTACTACGAGTACCTCGGTAAACATTATGCTGAGGCAGACTACTATATTAATTCTTTAAAGAATAAGATTAAGAAAGAGAGGTTAGAAGAGCTAATTGAATATACTCATTAATGCAATTCAGATCAGGAAAATATAAAGGTTATTCAGTCCAGGAGGTATGGGAGATCGATCCTAGCTATATGCACTGGGTGCAAGAGAACAGACCAGAGATGCTTAAGAGCTTCCAACCTAAGCCTCAAAAAGTTCAAGCACCTAAGATGTCGGAAGAAGAGTTAGAGAACTATAACTACTATAAGAAAATCCGTCCGGCAACATTAGATGAAGCATTTTAAAGTTGTAGATCTGAAAGATGATTCGTATATTTAGTTGTAATTAAAATTAAGGTCATGTTATTAGTAGGAATTATTATTATCGTATTGTTATACGCAATTCTTAAACAAGTAGAGCGCAATGGTCGAGTATAAGAATCGTTACGGAGACGTCTACACATTCACCAAACAAGAGAATGGTGATGTGTTATGGGAAGGCAATTTTGAGCATCATCGAATTGGATACGATGAAGACATTAAAGATCCAATTTACGTAGATCCAAGTGGAGGTCCTTTTATTAGAAAAGGTCAAATGCTATCTCATACTATCTACGGAGATGAAATGAACGTAATTGTAGAATCATTTGAACCAGTTGAGACTGGGTACCTAATTAAAACCAAACCTCACGAGTACGATCCAAATGATATGTCTCATTTAGCTGATAGTAAAATTATTGGCGGTATAATTAATACAACAGAGGAATGAAACATCCTTATGAACTACAAGAAGAATTGGACGATACTCATTTAGTATTTGTACAATTAATGCAAAACAGATTAGATTGGTGTGTTGAAACAGAGAGATATGAAGTGGCTGCTCGATTAAGAGACTTAATCAAATACGAGACAACCGATGATGAAGGATATAAGCACCAATATTATTTGGATTTGCTTAAAAAGTATGCTCCCGAAACACCAGAGTTCTATAAGCGAATGAAAGAAAAGTACAACCTTTAACACCAACAAGAGATGAACGAAGTAGAAATTTTTATAAACCGTCTTAAGAAAATTGGTATTGAGCTTGAGTTAATGGGTAATATACCTTGGATTTATCTACATAAAGTAAATGGTAATAGAATACAACCCGAAGATTACAATGCTAATCATGGTTATACTATTGCTTGGTATCCTGTTAGGGTAGATCAAAAGATACATCTTGATAGTGATTTGAAACGAACCTTTGAAGTAATTAGAAAATACAAATGAGCAAACTAAATCAAATTAAAATACCAGTAGATATCCAACCTAACAATTGGATATTAGTTCGTGAACGAGACGGACTAACCAAACAATCAGCCGAAGTAATGTGGGTTGAATTTAATGAGAAAGGTAAGTTTAAATCCAAACACGATGAACCAGCAGTAGATCGTTCATTGATTATGTCTCCATTTAATCAGTTTTTTACTTGGCAAACTACCACTGTTACAGAAATTGTTGAACAGCGTGAAGACTACATTAAGTTTAAAACTCAAAATAGTAATTACGAATTATGGAAGCTATCCTAAAATTTAATCTGCCGGAAGATCATATTGACTTTGATTTAGCAGTCAATGGTGCTAAAGCACAATCAACATTGTGGGAAATGGACCAATGGCTAAGAGCACAGTATAAGTATATGCCTGATGAAGAGTACAGTAAAGACAAATACGAAACATACGAGAAGTGTAGAGATAAGCTCCGTGAGATTATGTTTGAGAACGGATTAAAATTTGACTAATGACAGAGCAAGACTTAATTGATTTCGGTTTTGAACGAAATGATGTAACCGCTGAAGAGAGCGGTGCTGACAATGACTTTTATTACTACGATATAGATTTAGGTAGTAATGGTTCAATCTCTCTAATATCACCTTCGAATGATGAAGTAGAGAATGGAAACTGGTATGTTGAGGTGTTTGAAGATGCTAAGGTAATATTCACCGGCAAGGATGATTTAAAAATATTTATCGATATTATTAATAAAAATACATTGGTTATAGAATGAAGTACACAGGCAAATGGTGGGATTCTAAACACCGCACAGAACGTGAACGAAGTATAGCTTGGACTGTAACTCAAATACTCTACGGGATACTAATCCTAACCGGAGTACTTATACTAGCCAGCTGTGAGAAAGAAACAGCTCCTACTCGAATCTTAGATGGAGAATACTCAGTAGCATATAAGATCTGGGAATACTCAGACGGCACCAGGAAGTATTATTATCCTCTAGGTACTGATGTTACCGGTCTTCCTATTACCGGCTGGATGGCAGAAACAAAATATATCTTTTCCGGAGACTCGCTAGGTATTAGTCAATTAATGAATGAAGGCTGGAACACAGGCTATGTTGAAGTAGAGTGGGCTAACATTACACCTCTTCAGGTAGGATGTCATTACGTAGAGAGTGTTAGTGATACCCAAATCTCTTGGTATCAAGATAATGTAATTATTAGAAGTATTTTAGTTAAGTAGTAAAAAAGTTATTAGTTAAGTTGGAACTTTAATAAGTTATTCGTATATTAAGTATAAATTTAAAAAGAAGTAAAATGGGTTTTGAAGTAATTGGATTGTTTCTTGCCGGCGTAGCAATGGGCACTTTAGGATTTTATATGTTAAGGTTTATCATTGATGTTATCCGCGGTAAGTACCGTACAGAAAAGTGAGCTATAGCTAAACTAAATTGAAGAGTAATAGCGTAAGCCTATACGCTTAAAATACCTGGCAGTTATAAATTATATTTAAAATGGCAAAACACGTTGTTGTTAGTCTTTCAGGAGGGATGGACTCCTCTACTTTGCTTTTAAAAGCATTAAATGAATTCGATACTGTAACCGCAGTATCATTTGACTACGGTCAAAAGCACAGAGTAGAACTTGAAAGAGCTCAATCATTGGTTGATTATCTAAATCGCAACTGTGACGAGAATGATTGTTACGGTGGATGTAAAGTAAACTACCGAGTTATTAAGCTCGATGGTTTAGTTGATCTGCTCAACTCGGCTCTAGTAACAGGTGGTGCTGAAGTACCTGAAGGTCATTACGCAGAAGAGAATATGAAAGCTACTGTTGTACCGAACCGAAACAAAATCTTCAGCTCTATTACACAAGCTATAGCACTTTCTATTGCAAATGAAACTCAGGAAGAAACTTCAATCGCTCTTGGTATCCATGCAGGAGACCATGCAATCTATCCGGACTGCCGTCAAGAGTTCCGTGACGCAGACGATCACGCCTTTAGAGTGGGTAACTGGGATAGCGATCGGGTATCTTATTGGACTCCTTATTTGGAAGGTGATAAGTTTACTATTCTAGAAGACGGATTGGTATTGTGTGAGAAGCTAGGAATAGACTTTGATGAAGTTTATAAGCGTACTAACACCTCTTACAAACCAATCAAGTACTATCACCGTCCAGAGACTAATGCCTGGACTTGGTACTCAGACTACAAATCAGCCTCTTCAGTAGAGCGTATTGAAGCTTTTATTAAGCTAGGACGACCTGACCCTGTAGCGTACGCTGATGAGACCGGCCCGGTAAGCTGGGAGGTAGCACGTGAGCATGTTGAAAAAGTTTTAGCAGCACACGCAAATTAATTAGGGGGGAGCTTGTCTCCCTCCCTATTTATTCTTATATTAGTATAGTGTCGTAGCACCACTTTAAAAACACAATTATGGCAAAAAAACAGTTATTGACGGAGCCTGTCCTCCCTAAAGACAGTATCATTAATCCTGACCTTTATAACAAGATTAAAGGTAAAGAGATTAAGTATTCAAAGGAGTTTAAAAACTTCAATAAGATGCCTGATCAAAAATGGCATCAGATCATCTCATTTATTAAATCCGGTATCCGAATTGGAGGCTACTTTTTGCTGCTGGTAAATATTCCTGCAGCTGTTGCTGTATTAGTTATAAGTGAAGTAATTGGAATTATAGAAGAATTAGTATGAAGTATTTGTATTTTAGCGCCCCTTGGTGCGGACCTTGCCGAATGTTAGGTCCAACAATGGAGAAAGTAAAAGAGCAAGGAATTGCAGTAGAGAAGATTAATATCGATACTGAAGAGCTCCTAACAATGGAATATACTGTCCGTAGTGTACCAACAGTCGTACTGGTAGACGAGTCCGGAAAAGAGTTTGCTCGTACAGTTGGAGCTAAGCCTTTAAATCATTATATTGAACAATATAAAAACTTTACAGAAGATGTATAAGAGTAGAAAGAAGTTTGACGGATTTAGTACTTGCTTCCGTCAATGGAGAGCAAATACGACTCACTGTCAGTATCTTCACGGTTACGACGTAGAGTTTGAAGTAACGTTTGAAGGTGACTTAGATCATCGAAACTGGGTATGGGACTTCGGAGGTATGAAGCGTGCTAATAACCTTATTGAAGGACGTCAACCTAAAGAGTGGATGGAGTATATGTTTGATCATACTGTCGTAGTATCAGAAGACGACCCTGCTATGTCAGACTTTGTAGATTTAGACGCTAGAGGTATTATTCAATTAAGAGTAATACCGGCAGTAGGTGCAGAGAAATTTGCAGAATATCTTTACCACAAGCTAAACGATTTCGTACAACTAGAGACTGAAGGTCGCGTAAAGGTTGTTAAAGTTAAATTTATGGAAAACCACAAAAACTCAGCAATCTATGCCGCTTAAGAGAATTGAAGACTATAGTAAGACTCTACCTATCGTAGAACTTTACACATGCGTACAATCAGAAGGTAGCCGTGCCGGTAGACCTACTGTTGCTGTACGTACTACAGGCTGTACTCACCGCTGTTACTTCGGAGAAGGAGGATGGTGTGATAGCTGGTACACAAGTATTCACCCAGAGAAAGGTAAATACTCATTTCAGGACATCGTAGACATTTATGATGCACATCCTGAGATTAAGGAGATGATGCTAACAGGAGGTTCACCTACCATGCACCCAGCTATTGTAAATGAATTAACACATTTTGCTAATGAAAGGGGTATTGTTATTACTATCGAGACTGAAGGATCGGCCTTTCTGGAAACAGATTACCCTATTGGTCTTATTAGCTTCAGTCCTAAGTTCAGCAATTCTGTTCCTGTACTTGGTGCAGTTACGCCTCTTGGGTCTGTTGTAGATCAGCGTTTTATTGATACCCATAACCGCTTTAGGCTTAACAAAGAGTCTATCAAGCAGTCTATGACTTACCATTCAGACTACCATATGAAGGTGGTTGTTAATCCGGTAGAGATGCCTGACACCTGGGATGAGATTCGTGCCTTCATGGACGAGTTAGAAGTACCTAAAGATAAGATCTGGATTATGCCTCCTGGAGATAACAGAGAAGAACTCATCAGAGTTTACCCAATGGTAATACAATGGTGTACTGATAACTATTATAATTTTACAGGCCGTGAACACATCATTGCCTTTGACACTAAACGCGAAGTATAATGCCACACGGATTTTTACAAAACCTACATCAGCTCTGGGCTTTAAAAGTAGTTGACCCAGCAGGAGTCATCTCTGCTTTAAGTGCCTACGGGTATGAGCTAGGCTACCTAACCTTAGACGGTATAGGAGCAGAAAAAGAAAATGAGAAGCACGAATTTCGTTACGGAGTACGAGTATGAATATAAAAAGTATTCTAATTGGAGCGAGCTTATTCTTGCTAGGACAGCTTATAACCTTTTACCAGCTTAACGGTCAGTTTATCTGGGAGTGGTTTAGAAAGCACGAATGGGCTATAGCTTTATTTGGAGTACCTATTTCATTTATTTTTATCTGGGCTACTAGAACAACTGTTGCTGGATTTGACGGCCTTCTATGGCCGGCTAGGTTTATAGGCTTCGGTACAGGAATGATTATTTACGCCTTTTGCGTATGGTACTATATGGGAGAACCTATCTCAACTAAGACAGCTATCAGTCTACTTTTAGCTCTTATATTAATCTGTGTTCAAGTTCTTTGGAAATGAGTTTTATTATAGGAAGTAAATGCATAGGAGAGAAAGATGGAGCATGTATTGAAGCATGCCCTATTGATTGTATCTACGAAAGCTTAGAACAGATGTTCATACATCCAGACGAATGTATTAACTGTGGAGCCTGTATACCAGCCTGCCCAGTAGAAGCAATATTTGAAAACGAAACCCTTGCTATTCAAATGGGCGAAGAAAATTCTGTTCATGCTAACTATAAGCATTTCGGATTAGAGTATAAATGAGAAAGAAAGATTTAATAACATTAAACGATGATTGGTATGAAGTTCAAAGAGTCCTTAGAGAAGATAAGCAATGGGATGTTGAACTTCTTAAACAGTACTGGCATTGTACACATACCTTCCGCAAGGATGGTCTACTCTATTTTTGTAGAGAGGTTCCAAAAATCGAATATCAAGAAATATGAAAGTAACACTAAACCACGTCACACCGGATGCCGAAAATGCAATTGTTAAAATTGCTAGAGTATCCTCTAAACGTACCGATAAGGTAGAAAAGCCTGAAGGGCTTCTTAACTATCTGATCAAACATAAGCACTGGTCTCCATTTGAGCATGGTTATATGTCAGTAGAGATTGAAACCTCTAAAGCAATTGGCATTCAGTTAATACGTCACCGCTCTTTTACCTTTCAGGAATTTAGTCAACGTTATCAAGATGTTAACCTCTTGGACGGAATGTTTGAGAGGGTAGAGTTAAGAAAGCAAGCTGAAGATAACAGACAAAGTTCTACTGAGATATTCAACCCAGATGTATACTATGACGGGTACTCTACTGCTGCTTCAGCTCAGATAGGCAAGCACTTCAGAGCTTCTCAAGATCTTTATAAGCGACTCCTTGATGAAGGTGTAGCAAGAGAAGTAGCTCGAATGGTGTTACCATTATCTACTAAAACTAAGATTCACATGACTGGTTCTATCCGCTCATGGATTCACTTCTTAGATCTCCGAGATGACGCTCACGCACAGAAAGAGATTCAGGATGTAGCTAAAGAAATCAAAAAACTATTTATAGAAGAATTTCCTGTTATTTCTAAAGCCCTAAATTATTAATTATGAAAAAATGGTCAACTCTGTTACTGCTCTTCTTATCAGTAACCACATACGCACAGTTAAAAGATAGCGTATATTACACAACACCTAACTTTATTATTAACTACTCAGAAGTCTTAGAAGGACCTCGCTCTATCCGCTACACTGTAATGTGTCCTTCAGGTACAGCCTCTAGATCAGGAATGGACTTTTATAAAGAGAAGCAAGTACATACTTCCGATAATGACGACTACGTAGCTAATGAATGGGATAAAGGTCATATGGCTCCTGCCGCCTCTTTTAACTGCGATCGTAATATGCTACTTAGTACTTTTACCTATGTTAATTCTAGCCTACAGCAACAGTCTCTTAATAGAGGAGTATGGAAGAAGTTGGAAGTACGTGAGAGAGAATTAGCTAAAGATAACGAAGTTAAAGTCTTTATCAGAGTAGAGTATGGAGCAACTCCAAACCGCGTACCTGCAAATGCTGCTATCCCAGTAGGGTATTATAAGGAACTAAAAGTTGGAAATAAGCGAGAATGTTACTATTTTAAGAATGTTAAGCCTGATACCTCAGAGCTTGAAGCTTTTAAATGTAATTGTAGAAACGTAATTCGATGAAAAAACTACTAACCTTACTCACCCTTGCATTAGGATTTAACCTAAGTGCATCACACCTCTTAGGAGGATATACTCAAGCTATCCAGCGCGGATACTCTGATACTGTAGATATTACAGTTACTCTGTTTACTGACCCTCAAGGTATCAGCGGACCTACTTCTCTAACCTTAACTGAGTACAAACTTACTAATGGGTTCTATCAACAGAATACTACAGTGAGTTTAACTCAACAAGTTACTTCAACCTGGCAAGGAGTTAACGTAGCAATCTATTCCGGCTACCGAGTATTAACAGCAGGCGATTATCGATACGTTTATACAAACTGTTGTAGAGGTATTCACACTAACGCTGCTTCATCTATGAATAGCAGCTTTACTATGGGATTAGATTATAAGAAATCCTCAGTACCTAACTCGGCTCCTATCATTGTAAATCCTCTTCCTATCAACTGGGTTACTGGTGATACAGCTACATCAATTCTTTTTGCAGTAGATCCTGATGGAGATTCTGTAATGGTAGAAAAAGATGACGCTCTTAATCAGTATGCAAATGGAGTGTTTGTACCCTTAGCTCCTTTCTCTCAACTAGGTAATTACGGTACATACTATGTAGACGCAAACGGAGCTATTACTTGGGGTCCAACTACTAATGGTCAATTTGCTACCGGGTATAAAATTAGCGAGTATAGAAACGGAAGCTTGATCGGAGTAAATAGAATTCAGCAAGTATACATTACTCAACCAGGATCTACTCCTAACGTACCAGTACCTCCAGTTGCTTTTACTCAAGACCTGCTTAATGGAGATTCGCTATACGTTAGTGTATTAATTAACAACTACACCTCTACTAGCTTGACCTTCCCAGGAGTTAATGTTACTCAAGCTTCAAATACAACCTGGAACTTAACAGACCTGCAGGTAGGTACATATAAAGGAGTATTAAGAGCTTCCAGTAACTCTTCTAATAACGACTACTTTGTTACTCTGATTGTAAACTCAACAATTGGAATTGAAGAAAATATTGCAGATTTCAATACGCAATACAAAGTATATGATTGGAACGGTCGTTATATGGGAGAAAATATAAATTGGGCCGAACTTAAAGGATTATATGTAATCAGATATAATAACGGTAGAGTAGAAAAAGTACTTATTCAATGAGAAAGTTCTGGATTATACCTACAATAATACTTACCTTATCCGCTTGTACGGTGACAGTTCCTATTAGCGGTGATCCAGCCCAATCGGTTCAGAGAACTGATAAGGAAACTCAAAAGGTAGAATCCTTAAACACTACCAAAGTAAAGGCAGCTGAAAATGCAAAGGTAAAACAACAAGAGAAAGAACAAAAAGCAGAATCACAACCAACTCAAGACGAAGGTAGAGGTGGTGGAATGAATTGATAAATGAAAAGAATACTAACACTTATACTACTGCTACACTTTGGGTGGGTGTTTGGCCAATCTAACGAAGGAGCAGAAGCTAACTCAGAACTGACTAGTGTAACTTATGTTGAACTGAACAACGACATCATCAGTAGTTCAAATATAACATTAGGTTATTTAGGTGAGTTTACTATATTTAGTTTCAACTTAGCATATGAGTGGGAAAGTGGAAAGCATACAAATGGAATCTTTTATTCATATACCCCATCATTCAAATACGGTAAAGTTGGATACAACTACGGCAGAGTTAAAGAGTTTAGCAGCGGGCTAAAGAGAACCAATAACTACTCAATTACCCTATCTAATTCTGGATATACGCCAGATGCTCTAACTATATCCCCATACTTTAACCAGATGTATGAAAAAAATTCGACAAAGATTGGATATACTTTATTTGTGAATGATTATAGCTGGGATGATTTTGAATTAGGTGGTGAATTCTATGATGCAGCTGTAAATCAAACTTACAGTCTAATGTTGATTGGAATGAAAGAGTGGGAGTTAAACCATTGGATACTAAGACCAGAAGTATTCCTACTAACTGATATCCGAACACATTACTTTACCTTATATGAAGATGCGGTAAATGAGATTGATTTATGGTACTGGAATGATTTTAATATGAATCTGTACTACGGAGTATCAATAGGTTATAAAGTTACAGATACATTCTCCTTTGCAACTAAACTAAGAAGCGCACTTGATTATGACGTTTCGGATATAGAGCTAGGTTATATAAAAGAGATCCCATACTTTATTACATTAGGTGCTAACTACGATTTTTAAAACCAAAATATGCAACTGTTATTGAACGCTAAGGATATTGATATCCGAACTAAAATTATCGGTAAACAGATTGCCGATGATCACAGAGGAGATAAAACACCAGTAGTTATGGTAGGTTTGTTAAACGGAGCATTTATGTTCTATGCAGATCTAGTTAGGAGCATGCCTATTGATGTAGAGTGTGACTTTATGAGAGTGAAATCTTATGTAGGTAAAAAGAAGCAAGGAGATATTCAGATTATGAAAGATCTGGAAACTCCTATCAAAGGTAAGCACGTATATCTGGTAGATGATATCTACGATACAGGTAATACTATGAAAGCAGTAATTGAATACCTAGAAGTTAAACATCCAGCCTCTATCTCGATTGTTAGCTTGCTTATTAGAGCAACCTCACCTATCCCTAAACAGAAATCATACCATGCATTTACTATTGATGATGAATGGGTAATAGGCTTTGGAATGGATAATGAGAAAGGTTATGCAAGAAATTACAGAGATGTGTTTGCACTCTGAAATAGTTTTCGTATATTATAAAAAGGTGTCGAAGCACCACCTCAAAAAACAAATTATATGGCAGAAAAGAAACGTTATGATGTAGAACTCGCTCAAGCCGGGTTCGCTAATGGTATCTCCGCTCAACTAGCAGAGAAGTTCCGAGTTCACTCTATGACCTCTATGAACTTAACAGACCAGGAGAGGTTTAATATCATTGAGAATGCTGCTAAGGCATTTGGTGAATTCCTAGATGCTCTAGGATGTGATTGGCGTAATGATCCTAACTCATCAGATACTCCTCGTCGAGTGGCTAAGGCGTATGTGAATGACTTATGGGCAGGACGTTTCAATCCTATGCCTGAGATCACGGCCTTCCCTGCTGATGGTTATGACGGTATTGTATTCGAAGGTAATATTCCTTTAACCTCTATGTGTTCTCACCACCACCAGACCATTCAAGGTCGAGTACATATCGCTTACATTCCAGGTCCTGGAGGTAAGGTAATCGGTCTATCTAAGCTCAATCGTATTGTAGAGCACTTTGGCCGTAGAGGCGCTATTCAAGAGCAGCTTACTGTAGCTATCCACAACGCAGTCGATACTGTGTGTGAGGGTAATGTAGGAGTAGCTGTAATGGTAGAAGCAACCCACAACTGTGTATCTTGTCGAGGTACTAAGCATGCAGGAGCTTCTATGAAGACATCTAAGCTATCTAAGAGCTTTATGGAAGAAGACTCAGCACGAGCAGAATTTTATGAATTTGTAAAAGGTTATTCTTGTAAATGAAAAAAGTACGAGTAAAATTTGTTGATGAAGTAGAAGTATTCAACAAGACGTTCGGTAAGCCGAATAACTATACTCCTATCATTCCTAATGATAAAAAGCTAACTGACTTTGTCGTTAACTTTATTAAGGAAGAGACAGACGAACTAGCTCACGCTATCGAAGAGAAAGATATCGTAGAGGTACTAGACGCTATCTGCGATCTACTTTACGTAGCTGTAGGTAATGCTACAATGGTATTTGGACTCAAAGATAAATTAATACCTGCTTATAAAGAAGTTCAGGCCTCGAATATGTCTAAGAGTTGTGCTACTCTACAAGAAGCAATGGACACTATAGAGAAACGAGAAAAAGAACACGGCGATTGTTATTTTCGTAAGGTAGGTAACCGTTATGTAGTTTACCGCAAGGCAGATGATAAAGTTATGAAGTCCATTAATTACTTCGCACCTAATCTTAAACAGTTCTTTACTGAAGAAGAGCTAAAAAACTCTAAGTAATAATGGACCCAAAGAAGTTAGTAGAAGAACATAAGATTTATTTAGAAGATCTAGAGCGTTGGGTAGTACCTTTAGAGGTAGTTGATCAAGCTCTATCTATGAAATCTGCAAAAGAACTTGAAGAGAATTTAGATAAACTACAGATACAGATGTCTGAATTGAATAAAGTATTTAACGACTTAGGAAATATAAATGGTTAAGATTGCACACGAAAGCCCGATAGCTAGCTTTGATACTATTCAGCAGTATACGGACTATGATTATGCCTTAGTACATCTCTTTGAAGAGAATGAAAAGTATTTAGATAAGTTTATAGAAGCTCGAGATAAAGGACGAGAGATTATTTTAGATAACTCTATCTTTGAATTAGGAGAAGCTTTTGATTCTGATCGTTTTGCTTTCTGGATTGACTACCTAAAGCCTACTTGGTATATCGTACCTGACTCTTTAGAGAATGCTAAGCGTACTATGCACAATATGGCTGAGTGGAACTTTAAGTATGCAAACGCTTTAGCAGCACCCAGTAAGAAGATAGGTGTAGTACAGGGAAAGACTTACTCTGAGATAGTTACTTGTTACGAATGGATGACTACTATAGCTGAAGTAGATATGGTGGCTATCTCTTTCGATTACAGTCTCTACGAACAGATGGTACCGCATCCTAATAAGTATGTTAGCTGGATGCTAGGAAGAGTAATGCTATTAGGAAAGATGCTACGTGACGGAGTTATCAACACAGATATTCCTCACCACTTACTAGGATGTGGACTTCCTCAGGAGTTTGCTTTCTATAAAGATTACGATTGGATCTACTCTTTAGATACTTCTAACCCGGTAGTACACGGCTTACTAAATATTCCGTATACAGATCAAGGCTTATGGGACAAAGCTTCTATTAAGTTATTTGAGATGATCAATATGGTTCCTACTAGCGAGGAACTCACCCAGGCAATTTATAATGTTCAACGTTTTAGATGGTTCGCACATGGTAGCAATACGTCCGTGGATAGCATTCTTTAGTCAGACAGGATCTGAGATTGTTGAGGTAAGTAAGATCTTAGGTCGCTGGCCTAATAAGATTATTACTAATCATCGACCTTCTCATCTAAGAACTATCAATCAAGATATTCCTACTCATTTACTTCACTGGACTGAAAATAAGCCTGAAGAGCATGAGTACCATTGGCTGTTGATGGGATATGAAAATCCTATCGTAACTTTGCATGGCTGGCTAAGAGTTGTACCTGAGAGCGTCTGTAAGCAGTATGAGACATATAACGGACATCCAGGCCTTATAACTAAGTACCCTGAGCTTAAAGGTAAAGATCCTCAGTATAGAGCTTGGGAAGGTAATTATAGAAGTGCTGGGTGTGTGATTCATAAAGTAACTGCCGGAGTAGACGAAGGAGAAGTGTTAATGGAAAGAGAAAGCATACACGGACAGTTGCCTAAGAAGGATATCTTTCGTATATTACATGACACATCAGTAGAGATGTGGGGTGAATTTTTACATAATAAGTTATGGTTAGACGAGTTGCATTAGTAGGAGCTAGTAGTACTGGCAAGACTACTGTGTATGAATTACTAAAATCTAAACTTCCTACAAGGGGTTTTCAACAATGGCAATTTGTTAACGAGAGTACTCGTACGGTTGCTAAGTTTGGCTTTCCTATCAATGAAGCAGGTACTACTGAGACTCAGTTAGCTATCTCTTCTTTTCACTTAGAGGCTCTACTAAGACCTCATAGTATAATTCTAGATCGTTGTTATCTAGATCTAGTTGTATATTCAAAGCATATGCCTGCTTTATCTCAACAAGGCTTAGACTTTATTGAAGATACTTGGAAGCGAGTACAGGAGGAGTATACGCATTATATTTACTTTCCGATTGAATTCGATGCTGTGGACGATGGTCAGCGTAGTATCGATGAAGCTTGGAGAAGGATTATTGATGAAGAGTTTCAATGGCAACTCGATTTAACTGACCGTCATTATTTAACTGTTACTGGCTCCCCATTGCAGCGAGTAGATCAAATTTTAAACTATATCAAATAAAATGGAAGAAGTAAAAAACTACAATGCTGTTGTCGAGATTGCGAATAAGCACCTCGGTAAAGTAGGAGGAGAAGGCTACAAAGCTATCTACGACCCAGAGTTGCTAGTAGCAGTACCTCGTTATTTAAACAGAGAAGCTTACGGCATTGAAGAAGGTAACTTACCTTTCGTAGGAGTAGATAGCTGGAACGCTTATGAAGTATCAGCCATCACTAAGAAAGGACAACCTGTAGCAGGTATGCTTAAGATTGTATGTCCTGCTGATTCAGAGTATCACGTTGAGTCTAAGTCAATCAAATTGTATCTAAACTCTTTGAATATGACTCCAATGGGCGAAACAGCTAAGGAATGTATCAAGCAGATTGAAAAGACAGTATCTGCTGATCTTACTGAACTGCTAGGAGGTTTTGTTGCTTGTACGTTCTTTGGTAACGATTATGGAGCAGAGTATGCTTTTGATGGCTTTGCCGATCTAGCAGCAAGTGTTAACCTAGACGAGCTAGAATTTACAGCTTTCCATTCAGACGCTTCTCAGTTAGAGGTAGGAGGAGACCTTCCTTTTTCAGTTACTACAAAGGTTCATTCTAATCTTCTACGTAGTAACTGCCGAGTAACCAACCAACCAGACTGGGGTGATGTTTATATCCATATGGAAGGTAAGAAGACTATCAAGCTTACTTCATTAGCTAAGTATATTGTTAGTCACCGTCAAGTATCTCACTTCCACGAAGAGATCTGTGAGATGGTCTTTACTCATCTCATGCAAGCCTACGAGCCAGAAAAGCTTATGGTAGCATGTCTATATACACGTCGTGGAGGACTCGACATTAATCCTATCCGAGCAACTCATAAAGAAATGATCCCAGGGTGGTTTTCTGATTCGGGAAAAAGAATGAAGAAAACTTTACGTCAATAAGTTGGAGCCTACGGGCTCCTTTCTTATCTTTATAAAGTAATTAAAACTAAAGGTTATGAATGATATAGTCGAGTTTTTTGATAAAGACGACTTTGAAGAGCTTTTTGGTATCTCTGTTGTAGTATTTAACCGGTACCGTTTTAACAGGTACGAATACAGAAAAGCAATTGCTAACGGAGGTAAGTACCTTCTTATGGAGATTATAGCTAAGTATTGGCTGGAAAGGTACTTTAAGTATCCGGTAGATTCTTTTAAGATAGGACATAGAACTAACAAAGGACTAGATATTATTAGTCCCGACGGTAAGATAAGAGTTGAGATAAAGACAACAGATCATTTAGATAATGGTAAATACGCTTCCTTTCAAAGTATTAACTGTAAGCGAGATAGTGAAGGAAATTTGCTTTTTAACTATATTCTTTTTTACTCTCCTGTCTTATCAATGGAACACGTATATCTTTTTAAAGCAGAAGAAGTAGAAGCATTAGGATTACCAAAAGGTGATAAGCTTAACATCAAGCCTACCCTTGACGAATCTAAGTATATTGATACTAAAGACAGTCAGATAAACAGATGGTCTCAAGCCTTTCAGAAAAATAAGAAGTATCTTCTATCAGATGACAATTGAAAAAAAATACTACACGGTTACAGATAAGGAAACTGTTAACCTACTTATCCAACATATTCAGGAATCGAACGTAATTGCATACGATACCGAGACTGATAGCTTGAATATGAGAAAAGGACAGATAGTTGGTTTCTCTGTATCAGGTGACATTGGTATCGGATTCTATATGCCGACGATGGCTTGGAGTCATGAGAATGAATCCTTAGATGAACTTACTATCGAAGGTATTGGATGTCATGCTATTGCTAAGAAGATTTTAAGTATGTTAATCGGTAAGAAGCTTGTGATGCACAACGCATCATTCGACTGCCGATTTACTAAGAACTTCTACGGAATTAACTTACTTGATAGTCTCTGGGTTGATACCGCTCTACTAGTTCATACTGTTCAGGAAGAAGGAGCAGGTATGGGAGTGTTCGGTCTTAAACCTTTAGCTATCTCTATCCAGGAACATATTGGTTTAGATGTAGAGAAGGCTGCTAACGAAGAGCAGATCGAACTGAAAGAATCTATCAAACGTAATGGAGGCTCAGTGACTAAAGAGAGCTTTGAGATCTACAAAGCAGACATGGATATACTTTCTAAGTATGCTGCTGCCGATACCGACTTAACCCTTCGTGTCTGTACATATTTTCTAGATAAGTTAAAAGTAGAGAATCTAGAAAAGTTCTTCTTTGAAGACGAAGTAATGCCTTTATACCGTGAGGTGACTATTCCTATGGAAGAGATGGGAGTAGATTTAGACTTAGAGCTCTTAGAGCAGACTAAAGAAGAGATCATTGAAGACCTTCAGAAGAATAAAAAGATCGTTCTTGATTCTATCCTAGCATTAGCTGCAGGTAAAGAATGGGTTGTAGACACTGCTCTAAAAGAGTTCCCACCTTCTAATAAAGGTACATGGGCACAGACATTAGCTATGAGATATTCTTTATCTCTGCCTAAATCTGACAAGACCGGTAAATACTCTATTACCCAAAAGACTCTGGCTGAATTAGAAGATTCACCTGTTAGAGAGTTTTTACTCACAGGTAAATTAGATCTCCTTAATGAGATGGAGGTACTAAAAATCTCTATGGCTTTATGGAAGGAGAAGAATGATGGTGAGTATATTAACATTCAATCTAAGAAGCACTTAGGTGAGCTAGTATTTGACTACATGGGCATTAAACCTCTAGTATCAGGAGCTAATACTAAGTCCGGTCGAGATAAGTTCGATATGGATATGATCGAAGAGCTCTCTAAGGACTATGAATGGGCTGAGAACTTACGCATCTATAATAAGCTTCTAAAGATTAAGTCTACTTATATTGATCGCTTTGTAGATAATCACGAAGATGGTCGTTACTACTTCTACTTCAAGCAGAACGGTACTGTTTCCGGACGCTACGGTTCAGATGCCCAGCAGCTACCTAAGCCTAAAGAAGATGGTGAAGATGCTCCTATTATCGTTAAGTATACTAACATCGTTCGTGCCTTCTTAACTGCAGGTGAAGGACGTAAGATCATCGATGCCGACTACGAATCATTAGAACCTCACTGCTTTGCCTCAGTATCAGGTGATGTTAAGCTTCAAGAGATCTTTAATAACGGATGGGACTTCTACTCTACTGTAGCTATTCAGACTGAGAAGCTTGATGAGCAGCGTGATAAATACCCTGACGGAGTATCCCCAGATAAGAAAGCTCCTAACTACCTAAAAAAGTTAGACCCTGTTAAACGTAATCAGGCTAAGGCCTATTCGTTAGGAATTGCATACGGCATGGAGGCTTATGCTCTAGGAATGACTCTAGGTATATCTCAAAAAGAAGCAGAGGTACTTGTAGAAGGTTATCTAAATGGCTTCCCTCAACTTAAGCAATGGAGATTAAACTCTCGTAAGCAAGTTAAGGAACATGGCTTTATTACAAATAAAGTAGGACGTATCCGTCACCTACCTAAAGTAAAGAAGATGTACGATACTTTTGGTGAACAGATTATGGACTGGAAGTTTAGAAAAGATCTATCAGAACGTTACGGTAAAGATCAAGTACTGCAATGGTACCGTGACTACCGAAATGGACTTAACAACTGTTTGAACTATCAACTGCAGAGCCTTGCAGCGGCTGTCGTAAACCGGGCAGCAGTACAGATCAATCGCAAGCTGAAGGAGCTTGGGATCGACGGCCGTGTTCAAGCTCAAGTCCATGACCAGTTAATCATTAACGTACCAGAAGATCAGGCAGAGTTTGTAGCTCCTATTATTAAAGAGATTATGGAGAACACAACTAAGCTTGAAGGAGTAACTCTTAAAGCACCTCCTGAAATTTCTAGAAACTGGAGAGATGGTCACTAATTTAAATTAGCTGCTATATATAATAAAGAGCAGGGAGCCGCTCATAAGATGACTCACCGAATGGGAGTCGGGTTGTATAAAATATTAACTAAATAGATCTAAGGACTATGACACAAATCAACTACAAGTTGTGGGATAACAATGTATCCTCAACATTCGACATCCTTTTTAAGGATTTCTTCAATCAGACATCTACCTTTATTTCTCCGGTAGATAATAAGATCGGACACCCGGTCGACATTTACGAAACCAAAGACGGACTATTTTTTGAAATTGCCTGCACAGGTCTTAACAAAGCCGATGTTGAGATTAATGTGGAAGGTGATGTACTCCGTGTTACTCATAACTCAGAAGAGAAGAAGAAGGATCCAGAAAACATCCGCTTCTACCATAAAGGCATCTCTAAGCGCTCTTTTAATTTAGGTTATAAGATTGCTCGTAGATTTGATCTTGAAGCCATTGATGCTAAGATGCAAGATGGACTTCTATCAATTAACATCCCTCATACTGAGGAAAATAAACCTACGAAAATTAAAATTAAATAAGTTTTAGAGTTGGCTCCCTGTACTCTTTTTCGTATATTAAGAGTATAATCAAAACAAGTTATGGCAAGAGGAAAAAAGGTCGGGCATGTAAAGCCCCAAGTAACAATTAAAGACGATATGTTAACACCGTACTATATTAGTATGGATGAAACTCAGTACACATTAATGATTGAAGGCTCTACTTTACCTTTAGGTTATTATAGTAGTCTAGAAGGAGCAATCAAACGAGCTGCTCGATACCTTACGGTAGAGAGTCTTAATCAACAGACTGTAGACCTTACTGACTTTCTTAAAGCTTACGATAACGTAATCACACAATTAAATAATCGCATTCCTGTATGAAGAAATTAGTACCGATGGGTGACCGCTTGGTCGTAAAACCTATTGAACAGACCGAGCAGATGTACGGTAATATTATTATTGCCGACATGGGTAAAGAACGTCCGGAGATGGGCGAAGTTATTGCCGTAGGACCTGGACGTATGTCAGAGTATGGTAAATTTGTACCTGTTAACTTTAACGTAGGTGATATTGTATTGCTTCCTAAGATTGGAACTATCCGAGTAGAGTTTGATGGAGAAGAGTACTATATTGCCCAATCTAAAGAAATCCTTTGTAAAGTAGAAGAAACGTATAATCCAGAATCAGATCACGAATTACTATGAGTAAACGTATAGAATTTTCATCAAAAGCAAGAGCAAGTCTTCTTGCAGGCGTAAACAAACTATCTAACGCAGTTACAGCTACACTAGGTCCTAACGGACGTAATGTTATTATCGAACAGTCTATGGGTAACCCAACCTCCACTAAGGACGGTGTTACAGTAGCTAAGGCTGTAGAGTTAGAAGACACAATCGAAAACATGGGTGCCCAGCTAGTAAAGCAGGCATCTATTAAGACAGCAGATGGTGCCGGTGACGGTACTACTACATCAACTCTCTTAGCAGCTCAGATCTATGCTCAAGGCTTAGAATCTTTAGCGGACTATAATGCTATTGATATCAGTCGCGGTATCGCTAAAGCTACTTCTACAGTAGTAGAGTATCTAGAAAAGCACGCTAGAGAGATTACAGATGAGACTCAGTTGCATCAAGTAGCAACTATCTCAGCTAACAACGACCCAGAAGTGGGAGAGCTTATCGCTTCATCGATGGACAAGGTGGGACGTGAAGGCGTAGTGACGATTGAGGAGTCTCGCACAGGAGAGACTTACCTCGAGGTTGTTGAGGGTATGCAGTTTAATCGAGGATATAAGTCGATTTATTTTGTTACGGATAATAATTCCATGACTGCCGTTTTGAGCAACCCTCTCGTTTTGATTACAGATAAGAAAGTCACTGCCGCAAAAGAGCTACTGCCAATCCTTGAGGCATGCTCTTCACAGAACAAACCATTGCTCATCATCGCTGATGACATCGATGGCGAGGCTCTCTCCACTCTGGTCGTTAATAAGATGCGAGGTATCTTGCAAGTAGTAGCTGTTAAGGCTCCAGAATTTGGTGATCGTAAGAAAGCTATGCTAGAAGATATCGCTACATTGACTGGTGGTCAAGTTGTATCAACTGAGAAAGGAATGCGCCTTGACAAATTCAACCCAGAGTGGTTAGGTCAAGCTCGTAAAGTTACCGTTGGTAAAGACGAGACTACTATTGTAGACGGTAAAGGAGAAGCTGGAGCTATTGAAGCTCGTATTGAGGAGATTAAGTCTCTTATCGATAATAGTAAGTCACCTTTTGAAAAAGAGACCCTACAGGACCGCTTGGGACGTTTAGTAGGAGGAGTAGCTATTGTACACGTAGGAGGTCAATCTGAACTTGAGATGAAAGAGAAGAAAGATCGAGTAGAGGATGCTCTCCATGCTACTAAAGCAGCACTAGAAGAAGGTATTTTGCCTGGAGGCGGAGTAGCATTACTAAATGCAGCTAATAGTATGGAGATTCCTGCTGAACTAAATAGCTCAGAAGCTGTAGGTTACGGTATCTTAATGGCTGCTATTGAACGACCTTTTGCAACAATCCTCAGTAATGCAGGTTATGACGCTCATAAGATCCATGACATTGCAGATGAGATCGTAGAATCAGATAATTTCTGGTACGGTTATAACTTACGTAATGAAGAGTATGTAAATATGTTTGCCGAAGGAATTATTGATCCTGCTAAGGTAACACGTTTAGCACTAGAGAATGCTTCTTCAATTGCACGTACTATGTTGACTACTGAATGTGTAATCAGCAACGTTAAAGAAGATAAGAAACAAGAGATGGATTTTAATCAATTTATGTAATGAGTAAAGTAACAGGACGTCAGCGTTATTTCGCTTTTCAGGAATGGTACAACTGGGCACAATCTCAGTACCCTATCTTGAAGAAGAAAAAGAAAGTACAGCCACAAAATCACAACAATGAAATTTAATTCAGGAGATATTGTTCGTACTATCGACCCTAGATGTACAGGTAAGAACTTAAAAGTGTTGGAAGACAAAGGAGAGTTTTTACTGTTAGAGGATAATCAAGGAGAGGTATACAACGTATTTAAGCAGGACTGCCACAAGCAGATGTTGTTTGGTTAAGCCGAAGGGGCGGGCGAGGGGGCGTGTCTCTCTCCCCGCACCGAAGGTGCCACGCGCATTTTATGCTAAAGTCCCTACCGGGCCTTAGAGCTTGGGCTATTTATTAAAAGGTTACTTATTGTTTAATTCTCGATTAATTGTGTCATGAGCGAGAAGCGTATTGAAGAATTAGGTTTTGCAGCAGCGAATGAAGGTTTTTTTAAAGAGTGGCACAATACTGCCTCCCTTTACTTGCAACAAAATCCCAAAATCGAAAGGGTAGAGGCGTACGAAAAGGCGTACAAAAAATTTTCCGGCACAGTTGAATAATTGTTATAACGTTCTTATCTTTACACTATGAGTGAATATCGATTTTTGTATTGGGATGATTATGGAACGCCGGAGAGAGACAAAGCAGGAGAGACACCTAGCACAACTAATACGTCGAAAGATGATCCAAAAGGATCACGGGACGGCGAAGGAGTATAAGCGTGTAAAAAAGAAGTGGGGCGATGAAAGCGATGAACAGTTGGGTTGATGAATATGATAATTGGTCACCCGATCATCCTTTAAGCTCACATCAAGCACAAAAAAATCAAGAAGATTTTCCCGAAGAGTTGCAAGAACAGTAAAACGTTCGTATCTTTAAACTAATAGAATGGCACTGAAGTGTTAAACTTGCTACTGTGGTGAAATAGGTAGACACGAGGGACTTAAAATCCCTTGGGCAGTGATGTCCGTGCCGGTTCGATTCCGGCCAGTAGTACACGGAAACCCACGTACTTTAGTACGAAAAGGTTCTTTGACATATTGGATAGAAAGATGCGCTAGTGGCGGAACTGGTAGACGCGCTAGACTTAGGATCTAGTATCTTACGATGTGGGGGTTCGATTCCCTCCTAGCGCACACAATGAGAGGAGATAAAGGTAAAAGCCAAAGGCACGATCGACGGATCGTTTAACTCCTGCGGTGCGGACCCTGATGCTGTAAGCGCGCTACAATGGGTGAAGCCTCTCTATAATATGGACTCGTAGCTCAGCTGGATAGAGCATCAGCCTTCTAAGCTGACGGTCGAAGGTTCGAATCCTTCCGGGTTCACAACGCAGTCAGATGCATCTGGTTTCTCTATTCCATCTAAAAATAGAGTGGAGCTACAGTGGCAGGTTATGGTTGTCCTCTAACAACCGGCTCGGGATGTGGCGCAAGTGGTAGCGCACCTGGTTTGGGACCAGGGGGTTGGAGGTTCGAGTCCTGTCATCCCGACTAATCATTAAATGTTATAATCATGCAAACAGCTATTAAGTTTCTCTTTCCGGTAATGTACATCTTCTATATTGTAGGAGTTGGGCTAAACGTAAGTGTAGGTAACTACTCAGATGCAGCATGGGTGTTAAGTGCCCTACTGTGGATGTTTAACTACCATATGTTATACCGTAAGACTACTAAAGCATAAAGAGCCCAGGCGTGTACAAAGAGACTGAGTCTAGCCTCAAAATCCTAGCAGCCGGTACCGATCCCGGTAATGTGCGTAGGTTGACTTGGGAAGAGATATATAGAGGGGGATACGTGAACCAATAAGCGTCCTACAAGCAACTCCCCATGACCCAATTAGGTTGTGTATGCAATTAGCTCCTCAACCTCATGCACCTGCAGACAGTGAGGTGATTGGGTCTAAAAGCCTCCTTAGCTCAGTTGGTAGAGCCACTGATTTGTAATCAGTAGGTCGTTGGTTCGAGTCCGACAGGAGGCTCTTTTTGAGAACAGAGTAAGGCGTAGAATGGAAGAGTGGGGGAACACTTGCGCAAGGGTGCACACTAAGTACAAATCCCTAATGGTGTGTGAAGGCTAGACCGGGATGCCCGATAAATC
>Ga0222714_10000218_pt1 | contig 68342 bp, 95 predicted proteins | sample C33_3DmetaG_FD_165048 | JGI IMG/M metagenome (GOLD analysis project Ga0222714, IMG submission 165048) | Estuarine water microbial communities from San Francisco Bay, California, United States - C33_3D | ecosystem: Environmental > Aquatic > Marine > Unclassified | place: USA: California... | reverse complement strand
AAAGTGTCTGCAGGTTAAAGTTTTACTTCAGTAGAACTGGCATCGATCGACCAAATCTTACGCATCTCAACACCCACTTTCTGAGCATACCTATGCACATCACACTTGGTGCACACATGATGATAATCATTTGATGCTCGCTTGGCAGTAACTTTGGCCTTGTCCCTGAGGAATTCTTTTCCACAGGAATCACACTTGAAATGATACACTGTCCTGCGCCTTTTGAAATTGTGTACGTTACCTAATTTGCTTTCACGCTGATGTAGGTGTATCTCTGTGGTTTGCTTGATGAACATTTACTTTAGGTTTATAGAATTATTTAGTAAATACACTTACCACAGGAGAACAAAATATGGCATACCAAAACATCAATATAGGATCAGCGGCCAATGACGGCACGGGTGATCCGTTAAGAACAGCGTTTGATAAAATCAACGACAATTTTACAGAAATTTATGACACATTAGGAGGCCCGAGTGCTTCCACACTTTCTGATTTATATTTCCAAAATTCAACAATAACCAACAGAACAACCAACGGCGACATCACAATTGATCCTAACGGCACAGGCAAATTTATAGTAAATGCAGATTTCGAGGTCAAAGGCACAACAACACAAATGAATGCCACAACCATGCAAGTTGAAGACAACTTGGTCGAATTCAACAGAAATTCGTCCGGCGCAGACATTGATGCGGGTTTATACATCAATCGAGGCGGTGCTGGTAACAATGCTGTGTTCTATTGGAATGAAGGTGATGATAAATGGAAAGCGGTCACATCAACTTCAAATGCGTCAGCAACTTCGGTGACTGACACAGCAAAAGCAACCATCGTGGCAAACTTCGAAGGCGAAACACTACAAATCAATTCAGTATCATCACTCGATTCTTCTGTGGTAACATTCAGTGAAGGCATACTGTGCGAAGGAACACTTTCTGCCAACAGCATAGACACCAATTCTATATCATCCGCTGACTCAACTGCGGTAACGGTGGAAGAAGATCTTCATGTGGTTGGCACATTATCGGCAAACACTATTGACGCAAACAAGATCATTAATTCGGATTCCGTCGCACTCGAAACTCCTGCACTTGCTGTGCAGGGAGATGTGGATGCCACATCCATCACAACTTCTAACATCAATCTCAAAGACTCTGTTAGATTAGTGATTGGCGGAGCCACTGATGTGGAAGGAATCCTTAGAGTATCAGAGCTGGAATCTGCGGGTGATTCTTCGCAGATTAGATTCTCCGACTCTGTCTACTTCAACAACAATGTGAGAACCAACGGCAACATAACCATAGAAGCAGGAACAATCTACGGTGTGTCGGACAACCTCGCAACATCGACCACTGCACTTTCACTTGCATACACTGTACATTCATTGGCGGCGGGCGAAGGTGGATACACGCTGGCGGATGGAGCCGAAGGACAAATCATGTACTTCACAATCGCAGGGGACTCGTCAGCAGTCAGTTCCACAGCAGTGACACTGTCAAATGTGAGAAATCCTATCGACGGTGATGTGGATGCTTCATACAAATGGTATCCATTCATAATGCCTGGCACTACCAATGCTGACTCCACACAGGGAGTGCGTTCACTCGCGACAGCGATATTTGCCAACGGTGCATGGAACGTGGACTTTTATCCTGGTTAATTCTAATTCATAAGTGGGGTTGAAAAACCCCACTGACTCTGTTATAATATCTTGATGCTGGACATTTCTGTCGATAAACTGCAAAACATTCATTTTGAAATCACCAACAAGTGTAATTCGAGGTGTCCTGGATGTGCGAGGACGCACAAAGGGGAAACACATCCTTATCTGGCGGACAAGCTGATGGAGTGGGATCTTCCCACAGTGCAAAAAATATTCACTCCTGACATAATCCGAGATAAACACATCACCCTCGGCGGCACCGTGGATGAACCATTCATGAATAGGCACATAGCAGACATCTGCGAGTACCTCATAGACAACCATGCCACCATAGAAATCTTCACCAATGGTGGAGCCAACACCGTGCAAACATTCGAGAGGCTGGGCAAACTAAGTGCCCGCACACAATCATTGCAGGTCAAATTCTCAGTGGATGGGTGGGAGGATACTAACCATCTTTATCGCGTGAATGTGGACTGGGACAAGATAGTAGAGAACATGACCGCATACATGCACAACGGCGGCATAGGCGAGTGGCAGTACCTGGTGTTCGCTCACAATGAGAAGAGCATACCACAGGCAAAGGAACTGGCGGACAGTTTGAAGATTCCACTCATGCTGAGACAGAACGTGAGAAACATCGCACCATGGACTTCTTACATCAAAAAGAAAGTAGATGGCAAAATTGTCACAGAGAAATTTATAGTCAATCCTACCACAAGCGAAAAACACGAGCATCCCGAGACCAAGACTGTCAGCAAATGGACGCAACCAGAAAACATCACTGAACAGGACAAAGCAGATTCCATATTTTGTCTCATGTATCACAAGAAAGAAGTGTTCGTGGATTGGAGTGGCAAGGTTTGGCCTTGCTGTTGGTTTGCAACAGACTACCATTTCGACAACGAACCAACACTCAAGCAAATAGATGAAGAGTACGGGTCGACATGGAACAGCCTAATGCACAACTCGTTGGATGAGATTCTCAAAACACCATACTACAAAGAACTATTATATAAGTCCTGGATCAAAGGCGCCAAGTTCCACAATCCGGAGTGCTTTAAAAAGTGTGGCGACTTTGCCAAACGCCAAAACTATCGTTATAGCACAGTAGAATAAACCCAACATTACCATTAAATACACAGTCTAATAGAGCTTGCATAGCAGGACTTATGCGGTAACGTCCTCCGCGTAGTGGCTAGAACCCACGTTGGACACACAAACAAAAGGAGAACATAATGGGAAGACCTATTAATAAAAAATACTTAGGATCAGGCGCAGGCAAGATTCAAGTAACTTCATACAGACTCGTAGGCGGAACAGAAACAACAACTACACAAGATTCACTTGCGTACATCGTTTCTCAGCGTTCAACAAGAAAATTCAAAGTGAGAGTAGACGCAGTGGCTGACTCAGCCGCTTCAGATGTCGTGCTTACACTTGTTGACAAAGCTTCCGGTGCTCTGGGAGAAGGCGAGTTCAGAATCTCAGTTGTAAACCCACTTGATTCATCTGTAGACAACGCTTCTAAAATCACAAATAGAACTGTTGTTGTAGGAGGAATCGGTGCTGACGCTACTGCAGGTTCTAACAAGTTCAAATCTTCAATCGCAGATGGCAACAACACACAAGGTGGTGCGGCGATCGGTGACGAGGCATTTGACGCATCTTCAGTTGCGGCACTTGGTATCGCAAACATAGATTCACAGTAATCTTAACTTTTATAGTGGGTGTAGCACACACCCACTATTTTCCATAAATAGTACAAATGGCAAAACCTCAATGGAAAACTCGGTCTGGATTGTTAGCGACAGTGGAAGAAAAATCTTCATTCTCCAAGCAGTTGTTGGCTGATGACCCTGCAGGACAAAGCCTTACTTTCACTAAATCAGCGGGAACATTACCATCAGGAATAACCCTGTCAAGCAAAGGACTTCTGTCAGGAGTGCCGCTGGAAGTGGACAGGAAAAAAGAGTACGATTTCGTTGTGCGAGTCACAGATGGCACATACTCGGTTGACCGCACTTTCACCATAGTGATTCTTGGGTCAGATGGTCCAGTTTGGACAACTGCCAGCGGAAACATACTCACAGTCAACAACGGAGATTACGTTAACTATTCACTGCTGGCGACCGATCAAGATGACAGCATTCTGGAATACAGGATCGTTTCCGGATCATTGCCATCCAATCTTACACTCAACAAGAAGACGGGCAAGATAATAGGAGTGGTTGCATACACTCCAGATTCTACCACTGTGTACAACTTCACCGTGAGAGTAACGGACGGAGTAAATTATGTGGACAGAGATTTTTCAATTACATACGAACTCACCTCAGTTTCTGATCTTTACTGGTTACAAGCAGAGGATAGTATCATAGGCAGGATCAAGCACCAAAATTACAATGTGGTCAAAGTGAATGTGTATGATCCAGGAGACATACCTTCGCTGTCAGGACAAACCACACTGAGATATAGCCTTTCCAGTGGATCACTGCCTCCTGGCATGTCGGTGAGTACTTTGAGCGGGGAAATTTACGGAGTAGTGCCTTTGATATACGACACCCTAACAACTTATACTTTCACAATCCAAGTGATCAAATCATCACCACTGTTCGACGACAAGACCTTCACAAGGCAGTTCAAGATAGAAGTGGAAGGCCAAGGCGCCAATGAAATCACATGGTTCGCTGACCTCAAGGAGTTATCACTGTAATGGGACACGTGAGTCTGGGTAGCATAACAAACAACAAGAACAGCCTGTTCAGGGTGAGTGCTGTTTCGGATGCTGGAGTACCGTTGGAATACAGTTACTATTCCGGCAAGTTACCACCAGGACTATCAGTACACCCATCCGGAGAAATATTCGGAATCACTCAGCACAACATGTTCGAGTGTGACGAAAACACCACATACTTCGATGGCCAAAAAACAACTTTCGATCAAGTTTTTAGATTTACAGTCAAAGCCACTAACAAAGACAGACCTGTCACCAGCACACATGAGTATTCGATAACTGAAAAAAGATTGAACACCAACCAAGTAGGAAACATTTACGCCAAGATATCTCCGGACAAGATCACAAAAAATGCTTTTGATAGATTTGTGGCGGACACTAAGATATTTGATCCGGACATATTATATAGGATGTCTGACATAAATTTCCAGACAGGCTCAAGGAATGTGCTTATAATGTCGGGAGTAGAAGCACCTTATCTATCTGATTTCAACAGTGCCCTTGGTAGGAATTTCTACAACACTAAATTAAGAATTTCTAATTTTGCAGTCGGCAAGGCCAGAGATCCAAAAGGCAATGTAATCTACGAAATAGTGTATGCCGAACTGATCGACGCATATGAAAAATCACCCAACACCGTGCAGGATAAAATAAACGGTCATGAACTTTACATTGCCAGCATCAACAACATGAAGAAGGCCATCAAGGACAACTTGAATGTTTCGGAATTTGAATACATGCCACACTGGATGAAATCTAATCAATCTAACCAATTGGCTACTGGATACAAATTGATTTTACCAATTAGATACGTCAAACCTAATCAAGCCGAAAGAGTGCTGTTCAAATTAGAGAATGAGCAATCATTCGACCTATCTACAGTGTTCTTCCAGATCGATAGACTTTACATAGACAAACACAAGGGAACAACCATCGACGACAACAGGCCAACAGCAACATTTGTAGCAGATGGAAACACAACTTCATACATACTACCACAACGGGTAACATTGCCTAAACATGTACAAGTTACCATCGATGGGATCTCCATGAACACATTGGATGCCAGCGGCAATCCGACCTACACAGTCGAACCCATCAACGATTCCAGCGAGCAGGATTCTGCTGGCGCGGACTCCACGGCCTTGTATTCAAGCATTTTAACTTTTGCTTATGCTCCAAGGTCTGGTTCGGTGATCACTTTCAGAAGGAAAAAAACTACTTTCGGAGTCAACGATTATGTGACATTTGACAAGCCCAACGAAGCATTGCCAAAGATCACAGCGGATACTATTCGCATAAGTGCTGACAGCAACTTGTATGACACTTCATACTTTGGTGGCACGGAAACCACTTTTGACGGCAAGGGCACCACATTCTTCAGCCAGATCATTACATTCGATCAGCAAAAACCAGAGGACACGCAGGTGCTGTTTGCACGTGAGAACGTGCTGGAAGGCATCACTAACACATCAAAACACAGGGATTTAATCCGTAAGGCATCATAAATACTCAGAAGGTAATACAAAATGGCAAGTGCAATATCAGTTACAAACATAGATGCTACATATCCAGTAGCAGGACAAGACAATGACTCGCAAGGGTTTAGAGATAATTTCAGTCAGATCAAGACTCAACTTACCACAGCAGGCACAGAAATAACTTCACTGCAATCAAACAAAGCATCAACAAATGCAACAACAAGTTTCAATGGTCATGATGTTGGACAAGCCAATCTCATAGACTGGTCACAGAAAGTCAAGGCTTTAGGTGCAGTTACATCTGCCGCTATCGATCTTAACAATGGAAATGTTGTCACTCTGACAACTGCCGGCAACACGACATTTTCTTTTTCAAACTTTCCCAAAGAAGATGATGGCACCACAGATGTTGCTGTGAAGATCAAAGTGATCATGCACAGAGCAGTTGACTCACACACCATAACTATGCCTGCGGCAGTTAAAATGCCATACTCAATGGGCGATGGTGCAGACGATTCAACAGCATATACATTTCCAGCAAGGAAATCTACCTTCGTATTCGACTTCTTCACAGTAGACAGCGGAACTACAATATTCATGTCTAACCCTGAAGAATACGATTACGCTGGATAATGTTTCACCCCACTTTAGACCCCAGAGGACTTTCAGATCAAGAATTAGAATCTAAGGTCAAAGAAGTAATCACAAAGATTAATCAAGCATCTCGCATGCAGAACGAAAACTACTATCATCAACTGATCGCAATCAACAACACCTTGCAGTTAGAAGTTGAAAAAAGGAAAATGATCGAAGCCAAGAAAAAACAATCGGACGATGATCAATTCGATGACTTGATAAACGTCAACTAAACTCTTTTGTTGTTCTTTTTCCAAAAAATTTGTATAATATATGAATGAAATCTAATAAATTCCAATGTACTTAGAAGACGGAATCCAATGGAGCACGAGATTTACCAACACGGTGTTGTTGGCTGGTAAGCTGTGGCCCAATGAAACCAGCGTTACTCTTCACCTGTCCCCCAACTCAGACGATCCCGACAAACAAAATATTACCTTCGAAAAATACAAATACTGCTTCAATAAAATTTTGCAGAATTCCATATTCATCGGCAACAAGGAGAAAGAGTACAACATGTTCAAGGATTATGCCAACTATGTGATAGACTTTCCGGTGAGACCCGTGGATCAAATGACGGGCACTTGTTTGTACGCCAAATTGAACACCATAGGCGGCGATGTCTTGAAAATAGATGGTTTGCAAATAGAATCATGGCAGGGAGAAAATCTGCGGTTCAACATCACACAGGATTCGCCCGAATGGGAGTTCGTGCCAACCGACAAAAGCCAATGGTGGAATGATCCACAACCAAATTTTACCAACTTCGAAAAAGATAGGTTGACATGGGAAGAAATTGGTTTTACAATAAACAACATAAGATCACATCTAACCGTGATACAGGGCAAGAAAAATGAACGTGAATGAGTATGGACAGGTAGCATTTGGAACTGAAGAAATAATCCAAAAGATCTATTCCCAAGAATGGCAAACCGTGTTGGGATTCATGGAGAGCATAGATGAAGTAGCAAAATGGAACGAGCATTGTGCTCGGTTCGAATTACAACCAGTTGAAATCATCAACAAGCCCGAACAGGATCTCATCCAGTATCATCAACAACGAAATTTTCAATGGAAGATGCCCAAGCAGTACATGGACTTCGATCCAATAAAATTCTTCGGCACGGAATTGGAAAGAAGGTCTCTGAACACACAGGAATACGTGAATTATCTTGTGGGCGAGATCGAAGCGTGGGGCAAAGTGATGTCACCACAGAGTTCTTTACTGTTATGGAAATTCCTCAACTATTTGATGGCGGTCTGTAAGGAAAAGGATATAGTCACAGGAGTGGGTAGAGGATCATCTGTCAGCAGTTTGACACTCTATCTTTTGGGGGTCCATGCTGTAGACCCGGTTAAATACAAATTGAACTACGAAGAATTTTTAAGATAGGAGAACACAATGCCAGCAAAAGCACCAGGTAAGAAAATACACTACACCATGCAAGGTAAACCAATTGATTTCGATTCGCTGAGAACAAAAAATGAAAAATCGATAGCAGTTGGTAACACTAAAACTAATGCTCGTGGAGACACATTGGGCAAGGGCGGAAAAATAGTCAAGTCACGTGACCAGAAGTAATGTCCGAAGATAACAAACCTTACAAGATAAAAGTTGTCACCAAGTTGGTGTACGATAACACTGACTTGAAAAAACTTGACAACATGTCAAAATTTCTATATCCTAATATTGCATCAGCGATAAGGAGAATATATGCCCAGTAGGATCAAAGGAAAAATAACACCCTTGAAAAAAAGAGTGTTGGTATCAGACATGCACTTCGGCGACGTCAAGACCAAGGGCGGCGTGATACTATTAGATGATGATGGCAAGGCAGACGGAACACACCCTCGATGGGCAAAAGTGTATGCGGTTGGTCCTGATCAAAAAGATGTTCACATCGGAGAATGGGTGCTGGTTGCACACGGTCGTTGGACCCGTCATATCACATTAGAAACTGACAGCAAAGATCTTGATGTGCGAATGATCGATGAAAACGACATCCTGCTCACATCAGACCAAGAACCAGAAGCAAACACAGTAACAGCGCCTTACAAAAAATAATGCACAAAATAGTTTGTTTGGGCACCATGCACACCTTCGGTGGCCAGAAAACTACTCGCTACGAGTTCGACCAAACTTGGCCGGGATTGCTCAGCAAATGGCTGGAAGATCAAGGCATAGAAAATTATGTGTACAACGGTGGCGAAAGTGCTTTCTCGATAAATTATTTCCCCTATAAGATCTTAAATTTCTACAATGAATTTAAACCCGAACTTTTTATAGTAGAACTGCCTATCATGGATAAAATAGATGCAGAAATAAGTTCTGCCATCACAGGAGATTACATCAATCAAAAAGAAGATTATCATCCCATATACTCAAGGCAACGAGTGCTGACCAAAGATTGGAGTAAAGGAGAACCTTATATTTGGCCAAACAGAATTAGTATATCCAAACAGGAAGCATTAGATCATTATCTTTCAGATAAATCAAATAAAGATTTATTCAAAGGTCATATCACAAACGAATTCCAATCATTTATGCAAGATCTTGATATGGGAGATCATGAAAGAAAAAATGTAAATTTTAAATTTGAACGTTTGAAAAATGTTTTAGGCTCTGAAGAAAATTTAGACTTAGTCAACAAGTATTTTTATTTTTATTCTATGTTTATGGACGAAAGCGATACAGACGTAATATTATATCTAAACAATGTGTTAAACATAATTAACACCTGTGCATCATTGGGGGTCAAACTGTTGTTGTTAAATGTAAACAGGCCAAATTTTGTCAAGCATTATTTGTATGACGAAACCTACAGACAGCACATAGATAAAAGTGAACTTTGGATCGAAGGACCAACATGGTTTATGAAAAACTATTACAGAGTTTCTGAAGGCGGATACTTCGACTCGGAAGATTGGCAACACTGCATAGATACAGTGATAGGAAAAAAAGTAAAAGGAACATTGGCATGAAAAAATTAGCTGTGGTTGGTTGTAGTTTTACAGATCTGTATCCATGCTTTCATCCGGTTCCTGATGATCCTAATCAAACTTACAGCTGGTTATGGTTTGCGGTGCAAGATTATCCCCATGTACATTTTGACACATATGCTTCGGGAGGCAATGGTGCAGTGTACTTTGACACTGTGCTGAAACATCTCGTCACCCAAGGATACAAGAACACGCTGTTGCAACTCACAGATAACTCAAGATGGTACATGCCTTTGGCCTCACGAGCATTGCCAGTAGGTGAAAGTTTTTGGCACACAGATCGGTATGCTGATAATCTTACTCAATATAGGTTGAAACTTAATACAGTAGCTATGACCGGAAATTTTAACATCCACATCAAACTGGCTCCCAACAGTCCTAACCCAGATTTTTACGAGTCCAAAGTGGGCAAAGGTAACTGGTGGGGACCTTCCCAACTTTCTAGCATGTACTCAGACCTGTTCAATGAAACACTACACCTGTATGATAATGTGTTTGATAAATTTGTATATTTTTCTTTTTACCAACAAAGAACAAACAACTGTAATTTAGAGGAAAGTTTGTATGATTTCCTTACAGAAAAATTTGGATATGAAATTTTTGTAAAGAAATATCTTTCCGATGACAAACATCTCAACTATTATGGAGCAGAGATTGCCTATAACGAATTCATAAAACCATTTGTGTTATCCAAAATTTTATAGTATAATAACAACATGAACACACTTTGGGTAGAAAAACATCGTCCTAACACACTGCAGGGATATGTGTTTCGTGATGAAGCACAGAAAAAACAAGTAGAGCAGTGGGTCAAATCAAAATCAATTCCACATCTATTATTTTCGGGTGCTCCGGGTGTGGGCAAGACCACGCTGGCAAAGATACTGCTGAACTTGTTGGAAGTGATCGGCACAGACATACTTGAGATAAATGCTTCAAGAGAAAACTCTGTGGACGTGATTAGAGATAAAATCACAAACTTTGTGCAAACCATGCCATTCGGCGAATTCAAAGTTGTGCTGTTGGATGAGGCGGATTACATTTCACCCAACGGACAAGCGGCACTGAGAGGTGTGATGGAGATGTATCATCAATCTGCTCGTTTCATACTCACTTGCAACTATCCCAACAGAGTGATTCCTGCACTGCACTCGAGATGCCAAGGCTTCCACATCGAAAAGATAGACAAGACAGAGTTCACTGCTCGTGCGGCGGAGATATTGGTGGAAGAAGGCGTTGAGTTTGATTTGGACACGCTGGACACATACGTCAAGGCAACGTATCCTGATCTAAGAAAATGCATCAACACACTGCAAATGAATTCTGCGGATGCCAAACTACAAGCACCAAATGTGGCAGATGTGGGTGAACAAGATTACAGAATAGAGATGGTTGAACTGTTCAAACAGGGCAAGATCACAGAAGCAAGAAAATTATTGTGTTCACAGGCACGCCCAGAAGAGATGGAAGACATCTATCGTTGGATGTACGACAACATTGAAATATTTGGCGACACAGAGGATCAACAGGATGAGGCCACACTTGTTATCAAACAAGGTATTGTGGATCATTCATTTGTAGCAGAAGCAGAAATCAATTTGTCAGCAGTTCTTATCAAATTAGCAAGGATACGCAATGGCTCAAATTAAGTATTTGATCTGTCATTACTACATGGTTCCGGTGAAACCAGGAATAACATCTGTGCCTGGCTGGAACAAGGACCCCGCAAATGTGCAGTATGATGAACAGATATCCTTCGATTCCAAGATAAGAGCAAAAGATCAATCAGCATCCATCATCCTGGATCTTAAAGACAAAGTCATTGTGCAGAATCGTTTAGATCCTAAACTTACATTTGATCAGTCCTATCAATATTTTTACAAAGCATACAAAGACCATATGGATCAAGTCTCTAAGACTTTTGATCAAGCTTCATCGTAGATCTTAAGAGCTTCAGTCACTGCTTTGTGCCTGACTATGTCCTCGCCCACTAACTGAACGTTGCAGATATGATGAGCTTGGCTTCTCCACAATTTGTGTAGGAAATCGGCCATACCGTTGTCCTTGCCTCGATCTGTTTGATCAAGGTCACCGGTGATCACCAGTTTGGAACCTTCTCCAATTCTTGTCAGCAACATCTTGAATTGATTGACTGTGGTGTTTTGCATTTCATCTGCTATGATGTATGAATTCTCAAATGTTCTACCACGCATGAATGCCAACGGAGCGATTTCTATCTGTTCTTCTCTCACCATCTTTTGCACCCTATTAACGGTGTAATTTTTGTGGAATATGTCTATCAATGGTCTGGTCCATGGCTCCATTTTACGCTGTAATGAACCAGGTAAAAAACCAATATCTTCATCTGCACCTACCACAGGACGGGTTATAACTATCTTTTCTATCTTCTGCAGTTTGAGTAGATCTATGCCATTTTGGGTGGCTAAAAGCGTTTTTCCGCACCCTGCAGGGCCATGAGCGATAACAATTGACTTTTTATCGTCTTTGAGCAAATTCCAGTACTTGTGCTGGTTTGCTGACCTTGGTCGTACTTCGTATCGTGAAAAATCGTCACGAAGGTCGTCAAATGATAGTACAGTTTTGTGTTTCATTAATATCTCCGATCTGTATAGGACTATGCGAATGCATACACAAATATTTAGATCGATTGTGATTAGCGTTAAATTGTGCTATAATAAAAAAGTTGTTAACAAAATTAATATGAATAAATACTTGACTATGATTGACACACTTGATGTAATCCGTAATATCAAAAAAATCTATGCTTCAGACAACGTGATTAACTCGCTGGTTGGCATGGAGAAAGTTATGGATGACGTCAATCTATATGCTTATCAAAACTGGAATCTGGGAGAAATAGTAGACGGTCCGCACCAAACAAAATATACCACAGAAGCAACATTCATGTGGGAAGCAGACAAAATGCCGGATCCAGAGGGTGCTTTGAGACTTACCAATTTGGGTGCCAAAGTTGAGTTCAAGAAAGATATCAAACTCACACCACGCAAAATTAAGTCCTATGATGATTATCGTCCTGGCACAAGGAAAGCAAAATTAGATGAAATTCCTGTATGGCTTGTTAAGGTATCTATCCCAAAAACTGTGATAGAAGACTTTAACAACGAAACTGAAAAAACTAAAACAGTTTCAGGAATGCAAGTTGATCAATCTCCTCAAGACGCTGTAGAATTATAATGCTTTGCCTTTGGCCTTTTAGACACGTGTCAGTGGACCAACGAGGTCGCATCAGACCTTGCTGTTCATGGCGTTTCGAAGAATGGGAAGATCATTACGGCGAAAATGATATAATAAATTTTAATGATTCCTCCATACAAGATTATATAGATTCTAAATTCTTATCTGTGTTGCAATCCAACATGATTAACGATCAGTTTCCTAAGGGTGGGTGTAGTGATTGCATCAACGAAGTAAAGTCTGGTAGAGATACTTTGTTCGAAGCGGGCAATAGAAGATATGCCATGAGCAACTCATTCCGCATACACGACATGGAAATAAAGTTTGGCAACAAGTGCAATCTCGGTTGTGTGATGTGCGGTCCTGCTTGTTCCAGTCTGCTCGAATCGGAATCTGCAGAGAACTTCGATACTATCGAATCATACGGATTCGAAGCGACCAAAGAAAAATTATACAGTGGACAAACACCTTGGTTCGAACGTGAAGAAAAAATGCAGGAACTGGCCAAGTTCGCTTCTAATGCTAGATTGATCAGATTCACCGGTGGCGAACCCACAGTCAACGGATACTTGAGAAAATTTTTATCATATCTCAGAGAGTACACTACAAACATCGATTTAAAATTGACAACTAATGGATTCAAAGTTCCTCAGAGCCTGCTCGACAGCGTCAAGGATTTCCAATCAGTTTGGTTTGATTTTTCTGTGGATGGAGTGGGCAAAGTTAATGAGTTCGTGCGTTGGCCGTCTAAATGGTCCAATATTTGCGATAACATCAAGAAGTGCAACGAACTGACCAATTCCGCTGTTTCCGTCAAAACAACTCTACATGCGATGAACGTGCATAACATAGGAGAGATAGCAGATTGGATCGACCATAATCATGACATATTCGAATGGGACATAAACTTGGTTTGGGAGCCTGAATATCTAAGGCCATATCTGTGTTCAGAAGAGTCAAAGCAGGTGTATCATGATACCTGCGCCAAATATCCAACCAAAGATCATAAATGCTCTGTGGTGCACTCTGTAAAAAAAGCAATAGATAATAGTTCTGTTGAACAGGATAAATTGGACATGCTCAATGAAAAATTAACTAAATATCTTACAATGCTGGGGTCTATCAGAAATCTGGATTGGCAACAGCACATTAGGATTTGAAAATGAAAAGCGTACTACACCAGGAAATGAAGGACTTCATCCAACCGTTTATCGCTGTGGATTCGCACCAAGCAAAGTTGGGTAGAGACAGTGAAGTCAGTGTGCTACGTTTGGAATCCACAAACAAGGATGTAGCAAAGGATCTCGTGTCATTCATCGAAAGCGGATACAAATTTGTTTTAGATGCAGACCATTCACCATCCAAAAATAAAAATGGAAGCTTTGACATATTCGTGGAAGTAGAAAGAAATGAAGAACTACCAAGCAACATTGTGAAGTTGGCACGTGACATCGAACAAGTCACAGGTATGCTACCATGGAAATTCTCATTTTACAAAAACGAAGACACACACAAGTTGAATGTGGAAAATCTTTCCAATCAGATTCCTACCAATGCTTCCGAGTATGAATTCCTAACCAGCGACACGGTTGACGAGGACATTTCTAAATTTTTCGAATCTGCTAAAATTAACAACATCAAAAGAAACGGCAAGACTCTTACTTTGAACAAGATGTACAGCAAACATATATTCGAAGTCAAGGCAGTTAATTCTACAAATGGTCATGGCACTTACAAGATAGATGCTTCATCGGAATCACAGAGTTCGTACATAAACTCATGGTTGGGTTCTGGTTTCAAGGTAGTGAAATTCGAAGATGATTTCAAAGTAAGCAATGATGATTCTGTGATGATATTAAAAGCAAAGGATTTTTAAAATGGCGGCAACAAACTGGCAAAAATGTTTAGAGACAATTTTACATCATGAGGGTGGTTATGTTAACCATCCCAAAGATCCAGGTGGCGAGACCAACCTGGGTGTTACCAAAAGAGTGTATGAGGATTGGGGCGGAACCAAAGACATGAAGGATCTAACAGTGGAAGATGTTTCACCCATCTACAAGAAAAATTACTGGGATCGTGTCAAAGGCGATCATTTGCCTGCAGGTCTTGACTTGTGCGTTTTCGACTTTGGAGTGAACGCCGGAACGGGCAGAGCTGCCAAATATCTACAAAAGATGATTGGGACAACACCGGATGGTGGCATAGGTCCTGCAACATTACAAAAATTAAAAGAGTATGTGGACGATCAAGGAGTTGAGCATACGATCAAACTGTACCAAATGGGCAGACAAAAATATTACGAGTCACTATCTACATTCTCTACATTTGGCAGAGGTTGGACTCGAAGGGTTGAAGAAACAACTGCCCTTGCTCTTAAAATGATCTAATGTTTGGAACCTTTAAACTTGTGATGGTAGGCATCCTGGTCAGTTCGCTGGCAGGTGCTGGATTGTATGTGATGAAACTTAGATCAGACAATGCCATACTAAAGGCAAATCAAATCAAATTGGAAGAAGCTGTGTCATCACAACAACAAGTTATAGAACAGCAAAAACAAGACTTCGAGTCCATAATGAATGCCAACAAAAAGTTACAAGAAACCAAAGAGGTACTTACAAAAGAACTTGCCAATTTGGATGACAAGTTCAACAAAACAAATGCTTCTGGCAAAAAGCGAGACATAGGTGATCTTGCCATTGCCAAACCCGGCATGGTAGAAAAAATCATCAACAAAGCCTCAGTCAATGCTCTGCGATGTGTAGAAATTGCCATGGGATCACCACTCACAGAAAAGGAGTTAAATGCAGTTAAGCCAAGTGAAATCAACGCTGAATGTCCTAGCCTTGCTAATCCTAACTTTGTTCCTGCTGAGTAGTTGCTCATCAGTTAAGAAATTGGAAGTGTTCAAGACTGAAGTTCCCAGAGCACCACTCGATTTACCTGATCCAGAAACTCCAAGGATAGATGATCTAAACTTCATCATCATCACGTCAGAAAACGCGGAGGAAGTGTTTGCCAAGCTCAAGGAAAAGAACGTGGATCCTGTGCTGTTTGGCCTCACAGATGATGACTACGAGACGCTGTCCACTAACTTCGCACAGATCCGTGCATACATGATCAAGCAAAAACTCACATTAGAACAGTATCGAGAATACTACGAATCACAATAAATATTTGCATCAATGCTGATTGGCGGTGACTTATAGTTACGCCTACCTTTGGTAACAGTGCTCGCGTCCGACACGGCTGGTGACAAAGAACAGGTTAATATTATAAGGTGACGTTACAATAGTTTCGGTCCATTCTCCATTGAAGAAACAGGAGAAAAGATGGACAGCTCACATCTAACAATAGGAATTATAGATTTCTTAAAATCAAAACCATTCGTACACATCATTTCAGAACCAAGGACAGGAAGCAGTGCCCTGTATGGAAGCCTTTCGGGAAGTTTGCAACTATTCAATCTTAACGAGCCTTTCGACCCTAACAACAAGCCACATGTGCGAGATCATGTGCTGACATATCTTAACAATAATGCATCGCAATGCAGAGTGATGAAAAATCATGCCTTTGCTATATTAGATCTAAACCATAACGAAAAAGAAAGACTGTGGAAGGTACCCGCGTTCAATGTGGGTCTCAGCAGGAGAGATTGGTTCGCCCAAACCTGCAGTCTTGCCTTGGCGGAGTATACACAAAATTGGGATTTTCCTCACTCTGCAAAATTTAATGTTCCGGTTGATTTTTTCGAAGACAAATTTAGACAGTTGATGGGTTGTAAAAATGATCTGTCACAGTTAGACGAGCACTATGATATTTTGGTGTACTACGAGGACATAAAATTTCCTAAATCACAGTCCCATAGGCACATCTCTTCTCAAACAGCAATTGAAAACATCGAACAACTCCGAGAGGTGTACTCCAAGCTAAAGAGCGTTCACCAAAAATACTGGAGATTGCAGGACTAAAGAAAGATAAGTATTAGCATGTTAGAAATGATAGAACGTATGGCCTCTGATAGACTGTGGATATACACAGCATTAGTTGGGTCTTTGTTTGGTCTGGCATTTTCCACATATTTTAAGTCAACTCGCATAGGTCTTTGGATGTATGCTAAATTTGATACGATGGTTGATTTTTTGGTGGAACGCTATGGTTGGACTTGGTTGCAACAACCCGAAGATGGATGGCGTAAAAAATATCCTTATGTGACCAAAAAAATAGATGAATTAGAAGCAAGAATCAAAAAGTTGGAGAAATAAAATGATACAATGGATCAAAGACAGAATAAAAGAATCATCAACCAAGCACGGCATAGGACTGCTGATCGGTTGCTTGTTAATCATTGCATTCGGTGGGTTGGCTAAAATTTTAGCATACTGTGGAGTTGCATACTCGATTTGGAGAATCTGTAAAAAAGGTTAAATATCAAAAATGGCACAAGATATCAAAGATGACGAACTGAACGTTTTCGACGACATTGAAAAGGACACACTCAAGGAAGACAAGATAGTGGCGCCCGTCGACCAAAAGACAACTTCTAAGAAAGTGTCTGTTGAACTGGAAGTGGATACATCTGTGAAGGATCTTGGCCCAAATCCTTATGCTAAATTAATTCATCTTGCTCGTGCTGTAGACTCATGGAGAATATTTCCGAGAATTTTTATTACCACTTACATTTATTTGTTATACAGAGTAGTTGTTTGGTACATGAACCTTGCAGATCCAACCATGGAACAGTCAGGATTGGTATCAATTGTAGTTGGTGCCGGTGCGGCTTGGTTTGGTTTATACACAGGCTCTTCTAAAAAGCACGACAAGTAGCACTTGTCATTTGACAAATCAACATTATATAATATACTATGGATATGGATCCTTACACGGTATTAGGCGTTGACCAATCTGCATCTGACCAAGACATCAAACAAGCATTCAGGAAACTGGCTGTCAAATATCATCCCGACCGTGGCGGAGATGAAAACAAATTCAAAGAAATCAACGAAGCCTACGATAAGATAAAAACTGCTGAAAAACGCCAGCAGTTCGAAGCATCCAAAAGATTCGGCGGCGATGGATTTAATTTCAACTTTTCGCAGGGCGACCCCTTTGACATGCAGGATATGTTTGCACAATTCTTTGGTGACGGATTCAGGCAACAAAGGAGATACTCGAGAAGGCCCAGCAATAAAAACATTCAAGTCAATCTGGAAATAAGCCTTGAAGACTCCTATCATGGCGCAAAAAAACTTTTCAATTTGGATCAACTACCAAAAAAGATATCAGTAGATATTCCACGTGGCATAGATTCGGGGCAAACAATACGATACAAAGGATTAGGAAGCAGTGAAATCAAGGAGGCGCCGGCCGGGGATCTTTTGATAAAAGTGTATGTGTCTCCGCATCCTGTCTTCAAAAGAAGTAAATTAGATCTGCACATGGAACAGACTGTTAATTGTTTCGACGCAATATTAGGAACCAAGTTAGTGATCACACATTTGGACAAATCAAAAATAACATTAAAAATACCTCCTGGAACACAGCCAGGCACAACCATGAGAATACCCGAACATGGAATGGTAAATTCCAGCAATCAAGTAGGACATTTGTACATCCATATAAATGTAAGCATACCGACAAGTTTAACAGAAAGGGAAAAAGATGACATCAGAAGAATCTCAGAAACATATTCTTAAACTAAATCTGCATCCTCATGACGCACTGCGTCAAGTCATTCCCGAAACAGATCTCAAACAAGATTTAGAATGGGACAAGATCGCCAACCTCATGCACACCACTATGGAAGCCGCAGGCGGACTTGGGTTGGCCGCTAATCAAGTCTCCGTTGGCATAAGGATGTTTGTGATGAGAGAACGCAAGTCATTTATCAATCCCAAAGTTGTTGAATTTTCCAAGACCACCACACTGACCGAAGAAGGATGCCTGTCATTTCCAAATCTTTTCATGACAGTGGAACGTCCAGAATGGGTAGTGGTAGAATGGTATGATGAACAATTAAAGAAATCAGTTGACAGATTCACGAATATATGGGCAAAATGTATACAGCATGAAATCGATCACTTGGATGGAAAACTCTTTATCGATAGAGTGAGCAAATTTAAATACGAAAGGGCAAAAAAGAAACAAGGTAAGTTAAATGATAGAACCAGATGATAAGTTAAAGAGTTTGTTTGACGATGCAGTCAAAGAAGCAAGGAAACACAAGCACGAATACATCACATTAGAGCACTTGCTGTTGTCCATAGTGTCGGATGAGGAGATTGCTAATCTTTGTAAACAAGCGAAAAAAATCAAATACGGTGACCTTATAACTGATCTGAAAAGCCATATCGAAACTAAACTCAACGAAATCAAAGTCAAAGACGATGTTTACCCTAAAAGGACTGCGGCCATAGATCGTATGGTCAACAGAGCATTCACACACGCCATCTTCGCAGGTCATGAAGCGGTGAGCAGTCTACACCTACTATCATCCATGTACTCAGAAACTAATTCACATGCCGTGTTTTATCTTTTAAAGAATGGACTCACTAAAAAAATAGTTGTGGATTACATGACAGAAGTCGGATCGGATCTTGGAGAAGAAACCGCCAGTCATGTGTCTTCGAAACAAGCGTCAAAGATTTTGAAACAATACACAGTCAATTTGAATGAACAGGCTAAAGCAAACAAAACGTTCACTTGCATAGGAAGACAAGACATAATAGACGAAATTACTCTGGTATTAGGAAGAAAGATCAAGAACAATGTGATCATGATCGGTGATCCTGGTGTAGGTAAGACTGCTGTTGCTGAAGGCCTTGCACACATGATAGTGAACAATCAGGTTCCAGAAGTGATCAAGGACCATACCATTTATTCTGTGGATGTGGGATCATTGATAGCAGGTTCCAAGTACAGGGGAGATTTTGAAGAACGTTTAAAAGTTTTGTTAGGTGTGTTAGAAAAAAATAACAAAGCAATCATGTTTATAGATGAAGCACACATGATGCATGGTGCAGGATCTGGTGGACAAGGTGGTGTCGACCTTGCCAATTTGCTAAAGCCACACTTGGCAAGGGGAGATTTAAAAGTTATTGCTTCGACAACTTGGGAAGAATACAGAAAGCATTTCGAAAAGGATCGTGCATTAATGAGAAGATTCGCCAAAGTCAACATTGAGGAACCGTCGATAGAACATGCCAAACAGATTATGTATGGTCTAAAAGATGAATTTGTTAGATTCCATAATGTGCAGGTAGATGACACAGCCATCGAAGCAAGCGTCGACTTGAGTGTGAAATACATCACTGATAGGCAACTGCCGGACAAGTCGATCGATGTGCTGGACAGGGCATGCGCCAAAGCAAAGATATTCGATGCCTTCAAAGATGTTCAACTAAAGGATGTGCAAGAACAAGTTTCTAAAATATCAGGAATCAAATTCGAATCCATAGTGCAAACCAAAACTGAATCCATGGAGAATCTTTCCGAACACATCAAGACACAGGTGTTCGGGCAAGATGAAGTGATAGACAAGATGGTGGACACTGTCTTGGTAGCACAAGCAGGATTGAAGCAAGAAAACAAACCGATAGGCTCTTTCTTGTGTGTGGGTCCAACAGGTTGTGGTAAGACCGAAACAGCAAGGAAATTAGCAGACGGGTTGAATCTTCCACTATTGAAATTCGACATGTCGGAGTACCAAGAGAAGCACTCAGTGGCCAAACTGATCGGTGCTCCTCCAGGATATGTAGGATACGATGATGGACAAACCGGATCAGGACAATTGATAAACGAATTAGAAAAACATCCTAACGCAGTGATATTGTTCGATGAAGTTGAGAAAGCACACAGAGATGTGATGACAATATTACTACAAGCCATGGATGACGCAACTATCACATCGTCCAACGGCAAAAAAGTAAATCTCGCTAATTCTATCATACTGTTGACATCCAACCTTGGTGCTGAAGATATGCAGTCCAACACACTCGGATTCATGGAGAACACAAACCATGATGGAGCAGTTGATATAAATGCTTACTTCTCACCTGAATTCAGAAATAGACTGGATGCTGTGTTGAGATTCAAGGCACTTGAAAAACCTGTCATGTTCGATATAATTGATAAATTTATTAATGAGTTGAACAACCAGATGAAAGACAAATCCATATCAATAAGGCTTGATGATACGGCAAAAGAACAATTAGTCGAAGAAGGATTCGATTCAAAGATGGGGGCGAGACCATTACAGAGGGTGATCAACACACGAATTAAATTGCCTTTATCTAAAAAAATATTATTCGAAGGCATATCGCACACAGATCTCACAGTGAGTTATGACAAGGATGAAAAGGATTTTACAATATCAAAATAAGGAGAAACAATGCCAATACCAGAAAAAATTATCATACCAGCCAGTAAAGATCCGGGACAAGGACACTTCTATGTCAGCATAGTCAAAAGCATGTTTAGATTTGTTGCCTCATTTTTGTTGGCATATGCAGGTTACAGATTATGGAGTGGCGAAATAGTCTACACCGACTTTTTTATAACCGAAGTTGGATTCCTAATGATGTGGTCCGGTGTGACACTTTTTGTTGCAGAAGCATTAGGAATAATAGAAGAAATAGTATAAAAAGAATCAAGGAGAATAAATGAAAAATAGAATATTAAAGTTCATGATAGAACATGAATACATCAAAACCAATTCCATGATTAACGCTACCATACAATCGCATGGTTTGGGAGGATCACCGGTCATACTCAAGAAGGACATCCTTTTCGAGGACAGCGCCATCACCCCCAAGGGAACGATTTACATCAAAGGATGTGATCCTGAGAATCTAAAAGAATATGTCGTAGGCTCTGCCAAGGTACACGCAGTAAACGGCATGGATGAGCCCACTATTAGAAGACTATTTCCTGAAATAGCCTAATAAATATACACATGCCCGTAACAGCAATCACCATTCAAAGCCAAGTTGATGCAAGCGATTCGTCAGCATCAACAGTATCAGACAAAGTTAAAGCAGATGGATACTATGGCAATGCCGATGGACTGCACACTGTGGCATACATTTGTTCTTCTGATTTCGTAGGAACCATCAAACTGCAAGCCTCGTTGGCCTCTGATCCTGCGTCCACAGATTGGTTCGACATAGACGGAACCTCGGTGGGGGATGGATCCAGCGTCGTGGCAACTACCTATAAGAATTTCACAGGCAATTTTGTATGGATCAGATCAGTGGTTGATGTTACCACAGGATCCGTAACCAAAATTTTACTTAATTATTAAATTCCATTATAACTAACTGCATGATAGCAGGAAAAGTATGGGGAACCACTGAATTAGTGGAACGCAACGGCGTTCTCGAATTCCACAGAATTGTAACCAAAAAAGGCGGAGTATGTTCTAAACATCTACACGAATTTAAGTGGAATGGATTCTTTGTCGAATCTGGATCACTAATGATTAGAGTTTGGCAATCAGACTATGATCTATGTGATGAAACTGTATTAAAAGCGGGTGATTACACCAAAGTAAAACCAGGACTCCTACACCAATTTGAGTGTTTGGAAGACTCTGTGGCGTATGAACTATATTGGGCAGAATTTCCGGAAAAAGACATCAAGAGAGACACTGTAGGCTTCCAAAAATAGCGGGTTTTACCACATTGACAGATCACTAATCTGTATTACAATATACGTATGACAAGATTAGTGAGTATTCTATTATTATCACTATTTTTAACAAACTGCGGAGGCAGTGGGGGAGGACCTGTTTCTATTTCTGTTCCAAATCCTACAAATATTTCAATCAGCACCGATGTGGTTTCTAATTCATTTGTCAGTGCTTTGATCGACATCGCCGACGACAAACAGATAGATATCAATGAAGCCTATCAAGCATTTCAATGGGTGGAACAGCATCCTAACTTTGATCCGAGTTCGCTGGCAAATGTCAACATAATAATCGACAGCCAAAGTATGACCTTGGAACAAGGCTATTATGCATTGAAAGGATTCAAAAAGAGGTATTATGATGGCAAGGAAAGTTTATGGTCTATGGCAGTTGAACAAGGCCAGTTCGACGATCAGTCAGCAGAATACATAGCAGTGCAACAGATAGTTGAGTATGACGATTCACTATCAAGCCAAGAAAGATTAGATTTATACAAAGATCAAGGACAAGGCCAAAAAGTTGTTGTCAGCACAAGCATTTCTCAGACAATTACAAACACAGATGTGGTTGTGGGCGAAAGTGTGATCACCACAGCGATCACCACAAGAAATGTTGTGGAATCTACACTGGACGGCACAGTGACCAAGACATATCAAACCACGACCACCACAACCAAAGTACCAACACACACAACAACCACCAGAGCCACAAGGACAACTTTTAATTGGTCGGATGGCACAACAACATCAACTGATTCAGACCCTGTTTCAGAAACAGTCACCACTTGGAGCGAAAGCGCCGATGTGGAAGAAGTATTGACTGCAACATCAACTGTGCCCGTAGGTGAAATATTTTTGACTGACGAGTACAACAGCACAGCATTGGATCAGATAGGAGCCTCATATGCCTATGCCAGAGGCTGGACTGGAGACGGTGTGATAGTTGGCATGATAGATTCAGGCATAGACACTGACCATGAAGATCTTGATTCTGATAGATTTTCAACCATCAATTACAGATTTGCTGGCACAGAAGATGACAATGGTCACGGCACGCATGTGGCTGGAATCATCGCCGGTGCAAAGAATGACATAGGCACACACGGTGTGGCCTATGATGCTGATCTTATTTCAATAAAATTGTGTTCGAGCAGTGGCAGATGTTCATTTTCCTATTTCGATGATGCCATGGTGGTGTTGAGCAATCAAGGCGCCGCTGTGGCCAACCTATCCGCTAACACATCGACAACAATCTTGACACAAATTGGTAGCACTGATGCTTACTACTTGCCCGGACAAACTTCCGTGGATGGTGTTGCAGATGCCACACTGTCGAATTATCAGACAGCGATCGACAATGGCATGATCATTGTGAACTCCGCAGGCAACTATGGGATGGATTACCCCATGATGCCTTCGCACTACGCCACCAGAGTGGATTCGAATGGTGACTTATATCTTAATGGACAATGGTTGATCGTGGGTGCTGTCGACTCCAACAATCAAATTGCTTCATGGTCCAACAAGGCGGGACACATCTGTTCCAATGTGGTGTACACGGACGGCGTTGCCACAGGCTGTGATGACACTTTCAACACCAAAGATTTCTTTGTGGTGGCACCAGGTGTGAACATTCTTTCCAGTGCCAACGGTGGTGGCACAACCACCAAGAGTGGAACTTCTATGGCGGCTCCTTATGTGACAGGATCTATCGCTGTGTTGAAACAGGCATGGCCACAACTGAGACCTGAACAACTGGTAGGATTAATCACATCAACCGCCCGAGACTTGGGAGCACCAGGAGTTGATGCTGTGTATGGACACGGATTGGTGGATTTGAATGAAGCAACCAAACCACAGGGTGACATAGTTGCTGTGCAACCTTCCGGAGCCATCAGTGCCATATCAGGTGGCATCGTGGGCGACTCATCCATGAGTGGGTTGGACAACATATCCGCAGTTTCATCCATAGTTGTGATGGATTCATATAACAGAGATTACTATGCCGATGACGACAATTTCACTTCCTTTCAATTGACCGAACAAGCACTGGGCAATCAATATGTCAACTATGAACCAGTGACAAAACTGCAAGGGGATGGCATGCTGTTTGCAATGAGTGAGAACGGCGATGATTGGCTGTATGGAAAATCAGTAGAACACTCAGACAAGTTGGACGTCACATACAGTTTTGGACGCATGAAACAGGACGGCAGTCTGTTGGGATCATCCTTCCAAGGATCATTCGCAATCAAGTCCAGCACCACAAATTATGTTGGGGCAGACATGAACTACTCAGTGACGGAAAAATGGACATGGAATAGTGGTTTTATTAGGGGATATTCGGACGTTAAATCTGCCAATGATTCATACATCACTGGATCTTCCAACATACAGTCACAATCATGGTATTTGGGGATGACCTATCAGAACATTAACAATCAATTCATTATCAAAATGGGTGAACAATTGAATGTCGTCGACGGTGATATCAATTATACCCTTCCAACAGCATATAATTGGACCGACAACTCGACCACATTCACAAGTGGTTCTGCTTCGGCAAAATCAAGCGAAGTTCCTAAGGTAGTGGAGTTGGCGTATTCCAAACAACTATCAGAATCATGGAATTTTTCTGCAAGTTCGAGGTACACTTTTGTTGAAGATAATGACTTGATGACGGCGAATTTGGGTGTGAAATATGTTTGGTAAGACATTGACAAAACTTAAATTTGCAATATACTAAAAGGATGATAAGATATATTTTATATTTTGTATTGATATGCATACCACTGCATGCAGGTGAATACCAAATTTTTCCTAAACAAGGAACCCACAATCCCAGGTGTCTTGAAAACGCACAATTCCAAGTTTCGGAATTAGATCATTTGTTGTCACCAAACAAAAACTTCAAATGGGTGACAATGAGACAAAAAAATGATTTTGATTATGCAAAAGTCAATAGAAACACAATCAGGAACCTTTCTTTTTATTGGAGCCAACCAACAAAACAAAATGCAGATCAATTTATCAGATATCTTTTAGAATTATATAATGATAAAAAATTCGCCAATGGTGTAGGTGGTGGTGACGGTATAGACAACGCAGGTAGATTGCAACCAGCCATATTTGCTTTGTATTTTTCTTATCATGCACTTCAATCAAACGGTCATTTGGACGACACACAGCAAGAAATATTTTTAGAAATGTTGGGATCTCGTTCAAAAAACTTGTTTGGATTCATCAACAGGGAAGCAAATCACACATATACCATGTCAAGATGCAGTAAAGGTGGAGACATTTTTGGATGTCAGAACCATACCTATGATGTTCAATTGACCAGGGTGCTGTACGGAGCCACTTTCAATGATCCAAAACACTTTCAACAAGGACAAAAAATATTTCATTTCGCGATAGACGACTTGCATGATGATGGAGCATTGTGGAGAGAAGCACAAAGAGGAGCATGGAGTTGGCACTACTATTCCAAGGGTCTTAATCTTTTAACAATCGTGGCCGAAATACACAGATCGAATGGTAAAGATCTTTATGATTACAGCAATAGCAATGGCCAAACTTTCCATGACGCAGTCAAGTTCTTGCTGGATGCAATGCACGATCATGAGATCATGTGGAAGCATGCGAGGAAAAACAAAGGATTAGATGGCAAAGGTCAACGCAAGGACTACAAAGATTTAGAATATTATCACATGCTAAAATTTAACGGCATGGATGGACACAATGGGTGGGCATATGTATATGTCAACAATTTTCCGGATCACCCCAACTCACAAAGGATTAAGGAAACAATACAACTGCAGGATGAGATAGAATGGTCTGCAGAAGGTTTGGATTTGGGTTGTTTTTATCCTGTACCGGTCTCTGAATATGGAGTAGACGGGCAGGACACAATCAACGACACAGAGATGGTCACCAAATTTACATGGGAGAAAAATTAATGATAGAAACAGTCAAAGTACACTGCACAGATAACAACAAATGGGTTGATTTGGAAATACTCAATCACACGGATGGATGGTTAGTAGGATTACTGAAACCGGGTGATCTTAAATTGACATTAAGGAAGGTCAAACCCAAATTGTACGTGGGTAGTCTAAACGGTTATGAATTTGTCTACAAAGAAGATTAATGTAGGCATCATAGGCAGTTCGTTTTCCACAGGTAGGAGCGAGTTAAACTATAAGTTCGAGAATATTTTCCACTCTCTCACTTCGGACTTTCACTTCCACAATCTCGCATGCGGTGGCAAGGGATCTGAAAAGTATCTTCAATCTGTGGTAAGACTCAAGGAAAAACACGATATAGATTGCCTGTTGATGGAATTGTGTTACAATAGAGCATCTATTAATGTACCATTATCTGAAAATTTTACCTTAGACGATTCCGAATACGATCTAAATTGGATAACCGAATCTTATTACGCACCTCAAGGATTCCAAAGTTGGGAAGTTCATCTGCAACACGATGACGGAGTGTTTCCGTTGTGGCAGGAAAGGCCGTTCATCAGAGACATGACCTGGGAAGAACAGTCCAAGAAACTTAACATCGTTTCTGGAATCAGAGATGTGCAGAAATGGCAAAAATTCCAACTGGAGATAGCATCCAACTACAAGATGCGCCAAACACTGTCTGTGATAGACTATCAATCTGTGGTTAGCCTCTGCAGGCAACTGGACATAAAATTAGTGAGTTGGAGCCACAATTCAAACACAGAATTTACAGTCAAATGCTTCCGTGACTTGTTGCCCGATCTAAACCGTGTTCAATTCGGTGATCATGATAATGCACAGGACTATTACATGAACATACACCATGGGGAGATACTGTGTGACGGTTGCCATTTCACCATGCAGATAGATGAGCAAATGGTCAGAGATCATCTTTTTCCAGCAGTGCAATCAAGGTTTGAACGCAATAAATAGTATATCATGCATGACGAAAATCTAAAAGACGCTATTTTTAATTCAGTTTTCGGTGATGAGGACATGTATCGCAGGCATTATGTCCCCACTGTTATGTACTTGAGAAAAAATCCTGAGGACAAAACAAGGGTCCAGGAACTTGTGGACAATGCTACCATGCGTTTTTGTAAGGCCAACAAATTGGATTACCAGAGCATTCCATCAGAAGCCAAAGAAGAATTGACAGCGGACATTTACAACGAGATAGTACAAAATGAAATTAATAGAGGTAGATAATCCCACAGCGGCGTTCGTGTTCGGTAGATTCAATCCACCTACCATAGGACACAAAAAATTGTTTGACAAAGTCAAAACAGTAAGCGATGTCTACTTTGTGTTTGTTTCGCCCACACAAGATCCTAAGAAAAATCCACTGAACAGGGATCAAAAGATAGCAATAATTAATAAGCAATTTCCAGAAGCAGGCGATCATATCATCAATGACCCCAGCATAAGAACCATCATCGATGTGATGAAATTTTTACAACAAGCAGGACACAAGCGAGTGGCCATGGTGGTGGGTTCAGATAGAACCAAAGCATTCAACGACTTGTTAGCAAAATACAATGGACAGGAATACAACTTTGATTCTATCGATGTGATATCAGCGGGCGACAGAGATCCAGACTCCGAAGGTGTTACGGGTGTCTCAGCAAGTAAGGCACGTGAAGCGGCGGTGGCTGGTGACTATGAAACATTCAAGAAAATGTTTGTGGGCAACGAAGGGTTGAAGAAAAATATCTACAAGGCAGTGAGAACTGGTATGGGTGTCAAAGAAGAAGCCGCTGGTGTTGGTATTGTTACCAAACAGAACACAACACCCGATGTTAATAAAAAAACACTGGGCAAGATAATGAAAGCACTGCGCCTAAAATGAACTTGTATGAGTTAGAAACCACGGTTAAATCGCCCATTTTGTATGTGGACATGGATGGTGTGTTGGCGGATTTTTACGGCCCATTCAACAAGATGGCAGGTGTGGCATCGTGGAAAGATGCCTCAAAGGATACAGTCAGCCAGGTGCTGAAGGACATCACCAAGCAGAAGGATTTTTGGATAAACTTGGGTGTGCTGTCAGACGTGCCGAGATTGATGTCGGCCATATCGGCCATAGCAGATGGCAATTACACCATATTGAGCAAGGCACTCGCTGGAGACAGCAGGGTGGTTGAACAGAAAAAACAATGGGTCAACAAGTTGCCCATCAAACCCCAAAAGACCATCATCATGCCGGCCACAGCCGACAAGGGAAAATATGCTGTGCAGGCAGATGGAACACCCAATGTTCTCATCGATGACTTCGGCTACAACATCAAATCATGGCGGAATGCTGGCGGAATAGGCATACATCACAGCAACGGAACCATAAACCAAACCATCGATCAGCTCAAAACAGCTTTCTCAAAAAAATAAATATTTTTATGCGATTCTTAGAATTCCAGATCAACGAGGGCATGAGTTTCCATGCATACAAGAAAGACCCCCAAAAAGGATATTGGATGATGGTAACTGGTGACGAATCACAATACCAGGATGATGTCTACAAACATGATTTCAAAGGAGATCACAAGGACCACGTTAATCCTAAGTACAAAGAAGAGCATGATTTACACTTGTCCAACATGAGTTGGTATGACATATTTGACGTCATAGGTTATGATGTTGATGACAACATACCTATAAGCGAATTCATCGCAAGGACCACACAATGGTTGCAAAAAAATTTAGGCAAACCATCCAAAGAAGTACCAGATCAAGTTGATCAAAACCCGGGCGGACCCACCATGATAGGCGGGGGCAAACCAGAAGGCTACTACAACAGAGTTATCAAACAGATGAATCAGATCGCACGTGATGGCCAAGCAATGGGGGCCACACACGTGGGAGCAAATTGATAACAAAAATATCTCTAATCGTTTACATGATCACTGCTGTTATGATCGGACCAAATGGTGAAAAACTGAATCCTCGCTATGAAAGATTAATCTTCGACACTCTCGAACAATGCCAAATGGCCTTGGCAAATCCAGATGTGTCCATGGCCATGTCCACTTCAGTGCAACTTGCTTATCCAGGATATCTATTGGAACAGATAGGGTGTGGTGCGTGGAACATGGAAGACGATATCGACTCTCCATTAGAACTCCAGTCATAAAAAAAGGGCACAGTTTCCTGCGCCCTTCTTAATTTTATCTTTTTATTATGCTTGTGTTTCTTGGAACGATATCTGCACGTCACAAGATCCTGAACCCGATCTCGTTGTTGGTCGAATGTTGATAGCCAAAATCTCAGGACCATCTGGGTAAACACCTCTGCCCGGTATGGCCGAAGCTGCCAGTTCCTTAATAGATGACAGATCTAATGTACCAGAGTTGGTAGTGTTGACCGGTATCGCAAACACACGCTCACCACCTGTGGCCGCAATGCCGCCATCTGTGAAAGCAATGTCATTGGGGTCAGCGTACTGCACGAAGGATGGTTGGAAACCGTTCGCCTCTGTGTCTAATCCCTGCCATTGTGTGTTCTCAGCATCGATGTTTGTGGAGTTCAATTCACCTGTGATCAGATATCTTCGTCCTGACACGTTGATCCTTAGGAAGTTTAGGAGCAACTGCGCCTTGTTGACCAAGTCCCTGTCACCTATGTCACCAGTGATCGAGTTCGAAACCGATGGAGCCAATCTCATCACGATGATGGTTCTGTCCGCTGAACCCGAAGTTGAGAAGTTCTGCACGTTGATCGTAAAGTTGTAACCTCTGTCTGTTTGGAAACCACCGTCCATGATCAACGCAGATCCCCAGTGTGACACAGTCGGTGTACAAGTGTTACCTATCAGATAAACACCATCACCATCTGCGTGACCGGCAGCTGAACCCTTAGTGAAAGATCTCAACTGACCATCTGACCATTGTGTCAGTGTGGCTGATCGAGTCAATCCTGTTAGATTGTTGCCAGACTTGCCTGTGTATCGGATCACTTCATTGTTGATGCCGATGTGTACTGGATTCGCCACTGATGCTGTTGGAAAGTGTGTGGCATCCACAACAGTCAGCGTGGTCGATCCTGCCTCAATGTCGCCAACCAATCTGGATCTACCCGCAGTGTTGGTCACACAATACTTGACAGGTGTGTTACCTGAACGCATGTATGCTTCGTAGTTCACGTTGTTGTTCTTGATTCTGTGACAGTGTAGGTACTTGCCGCCCTGGCCTCTCATGCCGTATTGGATGTAACCAGCACCGTACCATGTGTACTCGATGAAAAACATCTGCATCTTTGTGACATCGAACACGAATCCTGAAGGACCTGTGCCATCACACTTGTCGATGTTCCACTTGCTCTGTGGAATACGCTGTTCTTCGATCAGTGTCAATTTAACGTTCTGTTGGTTTCTTCTGCCTCTGAAAGCAGGCGAAACGATCAATGTGTTGTTGTCTGTGATCTGCTGGATGGTGTGTGTCATTCCCCTGATGATCACTTGATCTGATACTTTACACTGTTCTGTGAATCTGCAGTCACCGTCACCAGTTACTTCTGTGGAATCCGCTTCCACGCTCACAGTACCTGCGAGTTGAAGTGTGGATCTTCTCTTGACCACATTGATTGTGACACCGTCATATTCGAATAATGTGCCATTTTGGTCATCGAAAAGTCCCAATTGGATGGAAGAACCGTACCAATTCTTGACAGTACACCTTGGCTCTGAACCAAGTTCTGGCTGTGTGGAATCCAGTGCCGCTTGTGCTTCTATGATGAATGATGTGTCTGACACGATGGATTCGACCACATAGTCACCGTTCCAACCTGAAGTTGTGATGCCTGATATGTTCACTGTGGCACCAGCGTTCAAGCCATGGTATCTGTCCAACACCACTGTGATGTTGGCTTCGCCACTGCCTGTGGAGTCTGATGACAGAGTTGTGATGTCAAATGTCGGACACAGGATCGAACCTGTGCTGAACACGAGACCCTTACCTGACTGGTATCTAAAGTATTTTCTTGACTGTCTTGATGCCAACGAACCATGCGATGGTGTTCCGTTACCAATCAACACACCACCGTCGAACGGTCTGTGTACGAAGAAAGTGTTGTCCTTGACCGTGATCGTACCTGTCAGCGTGCCACTCACTGCCGCACCGCCTTTGGCTTGGTATGTGAATGTTGTGGGTGAAGGTATCGTAAGTATAGGAAATGATCCTTCGGCATATTCTTCATTGGTTGCAGAGTTCAACTGCACCAACACCAAGTTGCCTGGTTGCATGCCGTGTGCTGTCTTGGTTGTGACAGTTATGGTCGAAGGTGTTGATCCATCTGACGCGATCGGAGTGGTGTCCGCCAAGTTCAATTGAGCACCTGTGTATCTGCCCGCTTGTCTAACTGACGTAGACGATGTGTTTAAAACATCACCCGCTGTCAGTCCTGTTGCTCTTTTTGGATAGTAGAAGAAATAGTTGGTCTCCGCATTGTGGATGAAGTATCTACCGTTGGCATCTGTGTCTGCCAATTCCTGGATGGAAATGTAAGATTCAGCGGTCAAACCGTGTGCTGAAATGTGTACGCCCACCTGTGGAAGGTTGGCATTACCGTTGTCGAACACACCTGTTAGGTAAACCAACAGTGATCCCACTCCCGCTGATGACAGTGCTGATGTTCCCAAAGCACCTCTGCTGATGGTCTGAGCACCGTTCACTGAACGTGATGTGGATGTCATTTTGACAATTTCTCTAGTTGCAGAAATTTCTGCGATCACAGTACCAGCCGAGTAAGATGGCAAAGGTTCTGTGTTGAACTGACCTCTGTTGATGGTCAACTGTGTGGCAGAATCTATGGAGAAGATCTTACCGATCTCCAACTTGTTGATTCTTCTGGCTGTGTTGCCTGATGTGATGTTTGCTCCAGCGGCATTAGAACCGTTGACCTGTCTGGTCACAGTCAATGTGTTTGTCGACTTGGCAGATACAGCCATGATCTCATACACATTCGATGTGTCTGTCTGCACCATGATGTAGTCACCGTCCGAGAAACCTGTGCCAGATGCTAAGTTAACGGATGTAGTTCCTGTGGATGTGATGTTTGTGGAAACGGTTGATCCCACGAATGATGAATCACCTGAATCAGGATTGTCATACATGATCACATAGTCGCCTACAGTGAATCCTGATGAGTCTGCCACAGAGAATGTTCTGCCTGTGGCTCCTAAAACAGCTGCTGTGCTGTAGTTGGTTGTGCCCGAAACTGTCATCAAACAACCATAGTCGTTGTTGGCCCATGGTGTGTCGCCAGTCTCTTGGTTAGAAAGAGCGATGGATGTGTCACCTGCAGACCCAATGGTGTTGTCAGCGGCAAGATGAGTGACGTAACCTGCTTCAGGTAATCTAAGATCCGATCCAGCAAACTCGTACAGACCTGGTCTGTCTGAAACTGTCACCACTGACTGCCATTTTGTGTTCTGGAGACCGTATTCGAAGTCAGCGTCAAGTAGTGCTTCCGGATTGGACACCCTCATACGCTCAACAGCGTCAACGCCGAAAGCGTAAGGTATGATTGTGAATTCTTGATTTTCTACATATATCAACAGCTCATCGCCGGCACTCATGGATGAAGTGTTGTAGTCAAGCGTTACTGTGGTAACACCATCCTGTGATTCCGGAAAATCCGAATCCACTGCTTGAGATGTTGACACAGTTCCCCCCAGGCCTGAGTCTGAGAAGTTGTAGATGTTGATGTTATCTGTTGTGTTGTAGATAACTAAAATGTCTTTCTTTTCATATGTTCCCGAGAATTTGACCGTGCCAGTTCCAACTCCTCCTGGTGTGAACACATAATATCTTATTTGTTTTCTTGCCATTGTTTTTTATACTCCGAATACTATACTGTCTCCCAGTAATTTACCGTTTAGTGCCGCAGAGAACTTGCCTCTTTGGATTGTGTTGTTTACGATTTTTGCATTGGTCACTGTGTTGTCTGATGGTGTACCAGTGTCCAACACGTCTCCTAAAATTACTGCAAAAAAAGTCTGTCCATTAGTTGGAGCAGTAGTAAAAGTGAATGTTGCGTCAGTCACTGTGAAATCTACGCCCGGTTCTAATAAAACTCCGTTCTTAGCACACATGATCACATTTGCGTTCTGTGGTTGGTAGTCTGAACCTCCCACTTGGATTGTGAACTGTGTGGTCGACCCATCAAAAGAAGCCTGGATGGAGTCCATCTTTCTGAAAGCTCCTACTGTTGGTGTATTTCCTAAGTATGCCATGTTATAATCTCCCTACCACAACTTCGATTGTTGATTGTTCGGCGTCTGTGCTTTCCAATGCCTTGCCGATCACTGATCCTATGCTTGGATTGGCTTCTGCTCTGGCATAACCGCCGCCCGCTGATACCATCATGTCACCCTTGGCCACTGGACCTTTGACCTTGCATGGAACTCTGCCTGATAGGGCCAAGTCGATCACATGGTCTCCTTCGAGTCCTGCATTCATCAAGTGTGCTGGTCTTGTGGAAACCACGCCCGCAACTTTTTTGCAAGCATCTGTGTCGCACAGTGTGACTTCTGCATCACCACCAAACATTAAAACTGTGCCTGGCTCGTAGTCTGCGTCTGCTGTGTATTTTTCCGCCAAGTCCGCGTAGAAGGCTGTGGTCGCTGTGAGTGAACCTGATCCACCCACGTTTAGGTTACCGCCCACTGCCGCACCACCTGTTACAATAAGTGCACCTGATGATGTGTTTGTGGAAGCTGTGGAAGCTGTGATTTCCAAGTTGCCCAACACGAAATCAGCCGCTGAATATGTTGAATCTGTGGTGTCCACTGTGGTTGTGGGTTCTGGAATCAAGTTGTCGAACAGTTTCCATTTGCCATCAGTGACGTCTCTAAAAATACCTGTGTGTCTGGTGTTGGCACCATCGTTGTACTGTCCAACCAAACCCTGGTCCACAGAGTCACCTGCGTTTGTGCTGGCAACAAATATGAACGGATCTGTAACCGCCAATGAATCCGATGATGTGGTTGTGAATGTGCCGTTGACTATGAAATCACCAGTGACCTGCATGTCTCCACCCACAAATAAATTTTCTGCTATGCCAGCTCCTCCCGACACCACCAAAGAACCCGATGATGTGCTGGTCGAAGTTGTTGTGCTTGTTGCGTAAACTGTGTCACCCACATATAATTTTTGTGTGATACCAACACCACCCGCCACTTGCAGTGCACCTGTTGTGGTGCTGGATGCTGTGATGGAGTTGTTGATCTCTACCCTCTTGTTTCCGTTGGTAACGAAACCAAGTCTTGATGTGGATGGGAAATAAATTCCTGTTGAGTTCTGACTGACGTGATTGATGGTCGGCGAACCCTCAGAACCTGCTTGGAAAGAAGTCGTGTCCAGTGTCACTGTCTGCAGAGAACCCGCTCTGTATACCACTGTGATGGAGGATGAATCCGCCGGCACAGCTCCCGCACCAAAAGTCAGTGCTGTTCCTGTCGCTGTGTAATCCGTGGTCGGAATCTGCAGAGTGTTGCCCACCTGCACTTGGATGTCATTTTCTGTTCCAACGCTTCTGTCCAGTGTGAAAGATCTATTTGAACCATCACCTGTGAAAGTTTGCTGTGATGATATCAATAATGTTTCTTTAGGTGTTAAACCTATGTAAGCCATTATGTTATCTCCATTATGCTCATTATGGCATCACATGATGCCGATGCTGATGAATTCACTTTGATGGAGTGTCCTGCTTCCAAAACAACTTTTTGATCTCCACCGATAGCTACCAATGAAGCACCCGCTGAAACAGGAGCATCTTTGATGATGTAGTAATCTGTTGAACCATCGTTCAGTGTGACTTCGACGTTAATCGCTGTGCCTGTTGTGTTTGCCACACTCAACCCCACCACAACAACTGTGGTAGTTGAATCCGCAGGCACCACGTAACCACCCACTGCTGTGAGCGATGTGCCTATGCCTGAGGAAAATTTGTTAAAAAATGTATTTGCCATGTCCTTTTTATCCTAACGCTATGCTTAATGCTGTGGCATCGTCTGTGGTAGCCGCTGTGATGCCGTTTATAGTTACGCTACTCGCCGCCACAGTAGCTGCTGTGAGATTGGCTGCCGCAGAGTCGTCAGCATTTCTCACTAATAAAGTGCCAGAGCTATCTTTTACGATAACAGCGTTGTTTATCTTGATATCAGTACCGACGATGTCGAGTCCGTTATGCACTCTAAAGTTTTTTGTAGCCATCTGATCTTATACTCCTTGGTCATATAGTGTATAGTCATACATGGTTATGGGAATAGCGTGTTTAAAAGAAAGGGCCTATGCCCGTTTTTTTAATGCCTGCCATGTTCTCATATATCCCAATGACAATATTACTCAGATATTTATAATTTCCATCATGGTTTTTTGATCTAAGACTTCAAACACAATTAAATACACACATGCGACTGAAAGAGATTGTGAAAATGGGACATCATCCGTCTGTGTTGCGTTATCCATATCGTGTAAAGACCAAAAATGGCAAGGTTATATTAGTGCGTGATCCCAGCAAAGGCCTCAAGAAGTGAGATTAGAAGAATTCAACATCAATGAATCCGAATCCAATAAGCTGGTACACGGAACCACCAGGGGAGTTTTCAACGAAGTGTTGCTGGCATTGGCTGTTGGTGCAAAATTTTTCAGGGGACAAGCACCGGTTGAGCGAAAACACGTAGAAGAACTGATGTCTATGTTGAGGAAAAACCCTGATAGAAGAATCACTGGCAGGAACCCGGAAGGTGATCCCATAGAGATCGTCATAGGTGACACCGGAGAAACGCTGGGCAAAGACATCCAAGAACCAGAAAATTTAGTGAAGATGGTAGGACAGCTTGCAGGCGACATCATGTTTGCAAACTCGGACGAAGTTTCCGTGAAATTGGCCAAGAAATACGCCACAAATGGCAAGCCCGACAAAGTGCTCGTCAAACAGATGGGCGGTGAAAGATCCAAAACTGATGTGGCACTAATATATGTGCAACCGGACGGTTCTCAAAAAAGACTCCACGGCATCAGCGCCAAGACATACAGTCCGAGGCTGGACAACAAAGATGTCAACACGTTGGCGACAGCAAAGCAGTATTTCAGCAATCTCGGTGTCAACATCGATGTGACCAGATACAAAGAATTTGACCGTACCAAGAGCGCCACCAAAGAATTTTCTTCCATGTTCAAACAAGCCGAGGCACAGCTCAAGACACAGTTGGCGGCCGACAATGACTCTCAGGAAAGAAAATTTGTTGGTAATATGATCGACTTTGTCAAGTCTGCCATGACCGGGGGCGACGATTTAATCCTTGTTGATGTGGAAGATGGAGCGTTCAGCACACTCAAATTCGAATTACTGCTGAAAAACTTACAAAATGTCGATTTGGATGTTGCACTCAAGAAACAAACTGCAACTTCACAACAACCCGAACTATATGTTTATGACAAAAATCTTGGCGCAAAAGCAGGACTTTTGATGGTGGTGAGGTACAACATGATTGCACCGAAGTCACATCGACCTGGCAGGCACAGACTGTTCATAGAGGGCGGTTCTCTGTTCAAAAACCTTGCTACATACATGAAAAAACAAGCATCAGACCAGGAATAATCACAGAGCACGGCTAATAAATACCTTTATGTCAGACCACAACCACACAATTGATTTTTTCAAGAAGGCTCTCAGTGCTATCAATGTAGTAGAACAGCCGATCACATATCAAGATTACATCAACAACAGAGAAACAACCACAGAAGCAGTGGACAAGTCAGCACTCCGAGATTGGTTCAACAAATATAAAAAATATGAAGGTGTCAACGCAGATGAGTTGCCAGCAGGCATGTTGAAGGCCTACATAGACACAGGAATTTTGACTGACGGTGTAGAAGCCAACGAATTTGCAAAGGCAGTTGAAGCCATGGGCGGTGACAGAGACGAAGCAGAACAAGATCTATTTGCTAATCCAGAAAAATTTGCCAAAATGTTGCCCATCACACATGCCATGCAAGAAGACTACAAGAAAGCAATGGGTGTGTCTGAAATTGACGAAGACAATTGCAGAGAAGCGGCAAAGATTTTAGGCGACGATGTTGTGGGTTTTGGCATAGCAGAAGACATCATCAACGAAATGGGTGATGAGGAAACAGAATTATTATCAGGTGTCAGAGATGAAGACAACATTCTTATTGTACAACGTGGCGACAATGCCGATGACATAGATGAAGATCCAAGGGTAATAGGCGAATTGTATGCTTCTGAAAAATATTCAGAAGATGACATCAAAAAAGCCATAGCAGATTATTTAAAAAGCAAAAACTTAGATACTAATTTTTATTATGACTCAACACCTAATGACTATTACAATAAAGAAACTGTGGATGGCAGACCATTCAGAGCAGAAGTTAGTTTACACTGGTTGGGTGACATGGGCGAAAGCGTTGAAGAAGACGATGATGAATATGATCAACCAGCGTCTCGACCAGAAGCGGAAATGGTGGACAATCAGATTGCTTTCATCAAATATGCTGTGGACGAAATCGAAGACAACGTCAAAGCAGGCGGAGAGTTTCCAGAATGGTTCCAGAACAAACTGAGCGGTGTTCATGAGACCATCAAAATGTTACACGCTTACATGGAAGGTGAGCGTAGGAGTGACGACCAAGGTGAAGAAGAAATGGGCGAGAAAGCTCCTCCAGGCAGAGAAAAACAAGTTAAGAAACTCAAGAAAAAATTTGATGACCCAGGGGCACCATATGCCATTGCCTGGGCTCAACACAACAAGCACGGTAAACCGAGCAAAGAGTCAATAGGAGAATCAACAATGACTGACACAAACAAAAAGAAGCTGAACGAGGGTATCAGAGTCCAAACCGATTCATTGGAAGATTCAATCGCCCTTATGACCATACTAAAAAATGCTGGACTTGATCCACAGCAGATGAACATTCAACAATCACCCTCAATGAATGCTCCTGCTCCGGATATGACTCCAGATGTGCCTGCGGAAATTCCAGGCGAAGAGCCAATGGATGTGCCGATGGATGAACCAGAAGCAGAAGCATTTGATAATGCTCCAGATGAAAAGATGTTGGACAAAGATGACTATGAATTAAAAAGAAACAAAGTTCCAAATTCAAAAATGGGATCAGCATCTGCCAAACAGGGAGACAATCCACTGGAAGCCATTGAAGAAATTGCCAAACAACTTAACAAAGAATATGAATTATTCAAAGAAGGCAGAGTCAAAGACTGGATGCTGGATATGGAAGCTGATGCCGCTGACATGAGCAAACAAGAGTTCATCAAAACACATAGCGAAAAGTATGCCTACATCTGGGACAGGGTTCAAGCAGAACTTAAAGGCGAAACCAACGAGGCTAAAAAAGCAAAACCTGATTTCCTTGATGTTGACAAAGATGGCGATAAAAAAGAGCCAATGAAAAAAGCACTCAAAGACAAAGATAAAAAGTAATGCATCTTGCCGAACTCTACACAGTTGAACTGTTAGAGGCATGGACCAAGAAGTACAAGAAATCAATAAATTGTTCTAATCCAAAAGGATTTTCACAGCGAGCTCATTGTGCTGGTAGGAAAAAACGTCAGTCAGGCAGTTCAACCAAATCAAAATCTGTAAGTTAGATTAGATATCTTCCACCCTGGGCATCCATCAAGAAAAAATTGAGTGTGATTCTATTTGAAGTTTGACTGCTTTCATATGAATGCCAGGTGTTGCCTTTCTTGCCACAGAACACAAATGTTGAGTTTGGAACCCAAGGTGATTCCTTCACAAATGTGCTGGGGTCTTTGGTTTCATACATCTTGGTTCCAACATTTTTCTGGGGAGTGATGTAAGTCACACTGCTCCAGAATTTGGATTGTTTTTCTTCGTGTATTTCAAAACGATAGGGCAGTGGTGGTGTGATCGAGATGTAGGCATACACAGTGTGGTCGGGATACCAACGTGGCTTGTAGTACAATCCTTTGGTCAATGCCTTTGCGTTGTCATAAATGTGTTGAGCCACGTCTCGGATTTCGTCATACAAGGTTATGCCATATCCGGTGAAATCCTCGGGCATGATGAACTTGAGTTGGCCATCAGTTTCCATGTCCAAAAATTGTTTGCATTGATCCACTAACTGTTGGAACATAAGATCTGGCAGGGTGTCTTGGACTATTTGATGATCCCAAGGTGTGCTGTCTATCGGTGTGTTCAAAACAGCATCTACAAAGCGTTTTCCCGTCATACATATAATTATAGCAATGATTACTGACCTATATTCAAATGGATGTTCATTCAATACCACCAACGGAAAGGCCTACATAAAGGAGTTTCCTGGACAGATATTGAGTGATCATTTTGGTTTGAAACTGCATCACTTTGCACGAGGAGGCAGGGGCAACTACAGGATAGATGTGGTCACAAAAATATTCTTCGAAACCTACCCTAAATTCAAACCCAACACGCTGGCACTGATAGAATGGACGTCACCCTTCAGGAGAGATTATCCAACCAACGACCACTGGAAACCACACCCACAGCAATCCACCACATGGAGGACTTGGCAAACGATAAACGAAATTAAATTCATCAAGACCCAACCAGGATATGATCTGGACCAAGATCATTCACTGTTCATGCTGAACACCATGTTGAATCTCCAAACATATTTCAAACACAACAACATCAAGTATGTGATGTATCATGGACTTCCATCTGAGATCGACACCAGTTTCCAGGATCACGATGTTTTGCACAAATCCATTGATTGGAATCACGTCTACAACCCAACCACCAGCCAATTGGATTTCGTCAACGAGAATGGATTAAGGGTCAGCCTTGATGACAGGCACCCCAACTCGCAAGGTCATATTCAATGGTCGGATCAATTGATAGAATTTTGTAAAAAACTTTACCCAGGCTTACAAAAATAAAAATATGGCTGATTATTCTTCCATAGTCAACTCACTGCAAATTGAAATAACTTCATACTGTAACGCCTTTTGTCCAGGTTGTGGTAGGAACTACAAGGGTGGCGAAACCATCCCAGAATTAAATTTAAAACACATAGATCTTGACCTTTGGAAAAAAATATTAAATGATGATTTTTTCACACAGAAAGTAAAAATAATAAGTTTGAATGGTATGTTCGGCGATCCTTTGATGCATCCAAAGATATATCAAATGGTGGAACTACTTCCTAAAAACTTGTACATAGAAATTCATACTAATGGTAGCATAAGAAATCCTGAATTTTGGTCTAAGTTTGGAGTGCTTTTATCACAGTTTGATGAACATAGTTTAATTTGGGGCATCGATGGGTTGGAAGACACCAACCATTTGTATCGTAGGGGCACAAAATGGTCTAACATAATCAAAAATTTAGAAGCATTCAACAGTGCTGGAGGAATGTCGGAATGGTGGATGACTGTTTTCCAACACAACAAACATCAAATCTTAGAGACAAAGAAACTTGCTTTGGAATTAAATTGTAAAACTTTTTCAACCAGAGAATCATACAGTGATCGACTGTATGCCAAAAATTACAGAGATATGCCCAGCCATGACTGCGTTGCTGTGAGCCAAGAAGAAATTGAAAGCATTCTTGGTGATAATACTTTTATAGACGTGAATGAGTTCGACAATGATAATGTAATTAATATCTGTCCATGGTTGTCCACAAGATTCGTACAGATCGACAGCAACGGAAAAATTTGGCCTTGTTGCTATACCAGTGAACAACCTGTCACTAAAGCAAATTATGATGACATATGGACTTTTCCTAACATCGAAAATGATCTAAATGTCATGACTTTTGAGGAAATTTTCCAAGGAGAATTTTTTAAAAATACCATAGATGATGTTTGGTCACAAAAAAAATCTCAAATGTGTAATTCATGCATCAGCGGTGTCAAACCTTAAACAGTAAATATATTAAATGAAGATTCAAGAAATTATTGCAGAAAACTTTGCTGACGGTAAAAAAAAGGGTAAAAGTCGTCCGGGCAGAGTGAAGCGAGCAGGTGCATCCTGCAAGGGTTCTGTGACATCATTGAGGGCAAAAGCTAAAAAAGCATCAGGTGAACGAGCGAAAATGTATCACTGGTGCGCCAACATGAAATCTGGAAGGAATAAGTAACAGTATGAAGATGAGAGAAATTTTTGAACGTAAAGTATCCGAGCAAGCCACAGCAGGCGCGACTTCTTCCGGCAACATAGCCTCAGTGGTCAACCCCCATCTATCACCAGGACCGGCCAGAGGTAAGAAATCTTACATAGGTTCGCCGGGTAAATCAGGCACAAAATCTCCCCCACAACCAAAACCAAAAAAACAAAAACCAACAGACAACGCACTGGACTCTAATGTTTCTTTCTTTGGTGCGACAATAAAAAGATAGAAATATCCAACTAAATCGTTTATAATTGTTAAATGTCCGAAGAGATCATACAGTATAGTCCTGATTGGAAATCACACATCACAGAGTTTGTGGCACAGGCCATGAAGGAAGGCAGTGAACAAACATTCTACAAGAACAAAATGGACCTGGACAACATCCAAGGTAGCATATGGATGGCTGTGGTCGATGGCAAGGTCGTCAGCGTTTCGTACGCACAGGAAAGCCACATAACGGGTACTCCCGAATCGTTGAGAGCTTGCAGATATCACATCCTCAAGGCCCACAGGCACGGTCGATATGGGTTCAAGATGATGAAGAAGCAGATCGAATGGGGAAGGCAACAGGGTTACAAGCACTACTATTGGACCTGCGACGTCAAGGACAAAGCAAAGAATAGTCTGTACCAACACAAGAGGAGATATGTGTTCACCAAAGATGACAAATGGTTCGATGACAAAGACTATGTACAACTAAAGTTGGAAACAAATTTGTTGTTTCATGATTCGCCCAAGTCAGACATGTTGCAGTTCATATACTCATACTACATAGATCCAAAATACACATGGAATCCTATCAAATCTGTGATAAAACACAACCACACAGGGCAAGACATACCAGTGGAAGAAATCTTACAATGCGAGTACAGTTAGGAACCATATCAGTCATACACGAAACTTGGTTGCCCTACGCTTCCGCATGCCTGATCAGTTACTGCAACAAGATTCCTCAAATCAAATCCAAGTTCACGTTCAATGATCCATTGTACAAGTACAGACCTATGGAAGAATACAACAACATATTCCAAGAGTCCGGTGTGTTTGGTCTCACCTGTTATGTGTGGAACCAATCCTACAACGATCAACTCATGCAACACTACAAGTCGATCAACCCCGGCGGCATCACCATGTACGGTGGACCCAATGTGCCGGAGGATCCGGAGTTGGCCCAGCAGTTCGCAGATGAAAGGCCATGGGTCGACATATTTTGGGTGGGTCCTGGAGAAAAATTGATCAGCGAGTTCCTGCTGAACATGGACCAACCGTTGCACACGCATCAAGGATCATTTGGCAGGACATGGAACAATGTTCAAGTTGGCAGGAAGTTGTATCAGATAGCACCAGAAGAGATGCCCACACCCTACATAGATGGCGTGTTCGATTCCATACTGGCGGAAGAGAAACGAGTCAAGGCATCTTTCGAGACCAATCGGGGATGCCCCTACAAGTGTGCATTCTGTGACTGGGGCGGACAGGCGAGATCAAAAGTCACAAAATTTGATTTGGACAGGGTGTATGAACAACTGGACTTTATATACAACAGGAAAAACATCGCCGAATTGGAGATACTTGACGCGAACTTTGGCATGCTGGAGCGAGATCTTGAAGTGGTCAAACAGATGAAACAGCACAAGGATGCCACGGGAAACAATCCCAAGATATCCTACTCCGGTCTTGCAAAAAATGGATCCAAATGGTTGCCTGAGATAATAGACATCATCCATCATGACCTTGATGCTGACCAACGCAACCTAAAAGTGAGTTTCCAAACACACTCAGAAAAAACATTGGAAACCATAAATCGTGCCAACATCAAGAACGACAAGTTGATTCCATTGATAGAGTCATTCAAACAGAAAGGCTTGCCAGTGACGTCGGAAATGATCATAGCACTGCCAGGTGAAACAGCAGACTCTTGGTTGTACACACTGCAAAAGGATTACGAGCTGGGCATCGATTTCATGCGTACATACTTCCTTAATCTTGTGCCCAACACAGAAATATACACCAAAGAATTCAAAACCAAGAACAGAGTCAAATCAAAGGTATTGGCTTTTCCGTACTCATTCAGTGGACTTGGTTACAAGAAACTTCACACAGATCCGGAGTACAGGGATGAAAGAAGCACATACGAATTCGAAGAAATCGAGATCATGCACGAGTGCAGTTCCTACAATTTGGATGAGGTGGTGCGTATGTTCGACTACTGGTGGTTCTATCACAACTTCCATAATTCGAGGGCATTGAACCTGACCATGAAGAGCCTGCATGACACACAGCATGACATCAAATTCCAGATCACTTGGTTCTATCAGCACTTGGACAAGATGCCTTTCATGCGACAATTGGTGGAAAAGAATCGTGCTATCATAAAGAACATATTCAAGGACGAACCAAGGACAGAAGTAAAAGATCTCGCCACATATCTGTACTTTTCAAGATGCCTGCGTTCGGATGAAATATACCAGTTCTGGCACAACAAGGATCAATTCATTGAAGATCTCAGTCAGGTGTATCCAAGAGAGTTGGTGGAACAGGATGTTGCAGAATGGAAGACGGATTTTGACATGAGCATGTATGGCACAGATGCACGGATCAAACCACAGGAGGCCTTGGCGATTGCACATGAAAGATAATTGGCAAGAGATCATATCCAACGAGATATGGCAGTGTGACGACTTTTTACCAGATGAGATGGTGGATGAAATACTTGTTCAAATGTCAAACACGCAAGGAAAAACTTTGGATGGTGCGGATGCCAAACACTTGGTTGGAAAAACTTACTACAATTACAATGTGCTGAACGATCTCAGACACATCGAGGAGTATAGGACTTATATAATAGACAAATTAAACACACTGTACGAGCCTGTGCTTGGCAAAACTGCACTCACAAAAGATCTTTCACCACTGAACTATTTTTTCAAAACATTTAATCCCAAGGTGAGCAAGTATGATCTACACACAGAATCACCTGAATTGTTCGGTGATGTAGTTTTCATGCTGTACCTGTCCGACGAACCCGATGGTGACCTTGTGATACCAGACAAAACACAGTGCATGGAAATGATGACAGAAGGATTCAGCGAAATGATGCAAAAAGTTCAAGTGCGATTTGCAGGTCCGTTGTCGATCAAACCACAAAAGAACAAGTGTGTAGTGATGAGAGTTGGATTGGCACATATGGTCGAACCATGCAGTGGCAACAGACCCTGCGTGACCGGATGGAGTTTTGCTTCCGACGAATACGTTAAAAATTATTCTAAAAATTAAGTTCCTGAATGTCTCTTTGGTCAGGCAGACTGAACATCAGTGCAATTCTATCTTCTGAACCACCGTGCTCCACAGAATGTTTGAAACCTGTGTTGAGGAAATATGCTCTACCATCCGCTGGCATTTCATATGACTCTTCCACACCCCTGCGCCAAACCTTGTTGACCACATTCGTTGTCCCCTGTATAGGAACTATAACCCTCACTGCGTAGGAAGGGCAGTAGTCGATGTGTGGTGTTAGGAATTTGCCAGCAGTGATTCTCGAAAGCCTTACTCTTATGGGAGTGGATTTGAACTGAGATTCTATGGCTTCCTTGATGTATGAATTTTGATAAAGTGGCAAAGGATGATACCAGTTGTGTTCGTTCATCGCGGGAGGTAACTTTTCGTCACGGAAAACTTTGGTCTTGTACTTCACTGTCTTCCTTTGCCCTTCCAACACGTTGTTGGCCTGTAGCCTGCATTCCGTCTTAAGATCATCCAAATCCAACACATCGTTGAGGCTTGGCTCGAAGTATGTGAGATTTATCTGTCTAAAGTGCTCATAGTTAGATTCTGCCAGTTCCAGATGGTTTGAACAAAGTCCCCTGTTGGCCTGGAACACACTGACCCATTCTTGGTCCAATCTTACAACTTCTTCTTGCAGTTTTTGGATGTCAAATGACTTGCCCGGTATGGGTGCAACGCTCGGTAATTGATATTTTTTTCTAATTAACATGATCTACTGTATACTTTTTATACTTATTTTTGCTTCTTGTCAAGAGTTCTTGGTGTTGGTCGATATTTACTTTGCCCATCACAAACACAGTCAATCTTTCCTTTTTTTCTTGTTCGTCTATGTCCACTCCGTGGGGCTGTGATTGATGGCTTATTGCGTAGACATCTGTGTCATCAGGAACATATGTGTATGTTTTTGGTTGTTGGAGTATGCTTTTGTTTTTGAAGGTGGGATCATAATCCTTGCAGAGATAGAGCTTGTCACGTGATCCCGACACTATCAATCTGTAACCCGAAGGTTCGTTGTTTACATGATGATCGACCAACCATTGCTCCATGGTTGTATGGTGCCTCAGTCTCACATCACTGTCGAAAGACGACTCACAACCATCCACGTGCGGCCAAACATCCGACTGGCTCCTACCGATGGTCACATAACAAAAATACTCATAAGGAAGATGTTGCTCCATCCAACCTATGAGATCCGGATACTTCTTGGCGAAAGGGCTCCATGTACCAGGAGGACCGAAAGGTATGCTCTTGTCACGTATGCCATTTTCACCGTTGCCCAGCAAAACTTCCAAATTCCAATATGCGTATGATTCATCGCCCTCGAAGGCATCGATTATAGATTGCTTGTTGGGTATGGGTGGAAGATCTATAGGACAGAATATCATTGTAAGTTTACGGTGGTGATGTAAGTTCTGCTCTGCACAATGTATTTGACCGCTCCGAGTATGTCCACCAATGTGTCATTTTCAATCACGTTGGGATTTATTATGGACACCTTGCATTTGCCGATGTGCTGTTTCTGGATATGATCAACTGTGGTGGCCAATATGGATTTTTCCAAAGGATAGTCCTGTCTGACCGTGCTCCACAGATGAGGCGATGCCCTGTCAGTGCCTATGTTGATGATGTGCTTGTTGTGATTTTTCCAGCGTTTGTAAACCTTCCACAACATGTCTGTCTGAGATGTGCCTGGCCCTGCATGGGCACAATTGACGAACACATCACACTTGTAGGATTCAAGAATTATCCTATCTTGTGCATCGTCATCAGTGACATCAAATCCGTTGGATCTGCTGAATCCCACGCAGTCACCAAGATTGTTGTATAAGAATCCACCGACCAGTCCCGTATGGCCTGTTATTGCATATTTCATTGTGTATATTATACTTATTTTTGTGTTTTTTGTCTATTCAAAAATACAGGTGTTAATTGCAATATTATAAATAGTTTACATGGGCATACTAAAAAATATTCTTATAGAACTCGAGAAAAACAAGCAACCAAAGGAATCAAACAAACAAGGAAAACTGTTCGATCTCGAAAAAACCATCAGAGAGATGGCCAAAGCCAGAGGACTAATGCCACGAAATTTTTTAATTAAAATAGCAGAGCAAAATCCAAAAATTGCTCAAAATCGAATCATACAAAAATTAATAGGTGAACAGGATGTGCCCACACAAAAAGGAAGAGATGCCAAACCAGAAGTTTTGACCAAGCGAGCAATGAATGTGGTTAAGAAACAGATTAAAAAAGATGCCAACAAAGAACGCAGAAGAATGGACAAGGATGCTGTGGGCGAGGATGTAAAAGACCAATTCACTAAACTGATTAACCCTATGGGTCAAGATTCTACGTCACTGGAAAAAATCAAACAGTCACCTGGATTCCATGAATTGATTTCAACAATGTTTGCTTCAGGCACACAAGCAGACATGGATTGGGACGAAATATTTTCTGCCATGTCAAAGATGTTGAACATGAATCCCATTGAAATCAAAGCCATCCTACAACAAGACGGTATGGATTTTGCTGAACCAGATGCGGCAGAACGGTTCAAACAAAACATGGGCGCCACAGGTTTCCTTGGCAAAGGCAAAAGCAAAACTTTAAATTCTATGTATGAAGACGAACATCAAGATCGTGGCTATGCTCAAATGATTATTCAACAACATCAAGACGAATACAAAAAGTTCATGGACACAGGAGATCTAATGGATGCTCCAACCATATATGAAAAATTATTTGCTTACTTCTCATCATCAGATGCTGACGACATGATGCCATACGGCACACAAAAAGCACGTGATGGTGATCCATATGTGTGGTTGGTAGACAAGTTGGATGAACTGGGACTCATCATAGAAGAAGGCAATGAGTTTGCACAAAAGGTGAGACAACTCAAAGCCACAGGCGCCAAGAAAGGCACCAAGTTCAAAACATCAGATGGTGAAGAACACACACTGGAACAAGTTTCAAAAAAGACAATCGACAATTTTCACACAGAATTAGACCGGTTGGTACACAAATATTTTGGACACTCATCAGATGAGAAAAAAGAAAAGGTCAAAGAAGATGACGACAAAGGTGAAGTGATGGTAGGTTCATACCAAACCAAACATTTTGATATTTGTCCTTCAGCCACACAATTATACAAAGACATTGATGTTGAGGATATGGACTTAGCTGAGCGTTCTGCCAAACTACATGACACGCTATTCTACATGGAAAAGCATGCCATGGAAATGAAAAAAGCAGAACCAGAATACATTGCTATGATGCAGAATCTAGCTGATCAAATCATGGCCATGGCGGGCATGATGGGATTGGAATCAGAACATTCATATGTGCAAGGACATGTTGATGCTGTCAAAGATTTAAATGAAGCCATCGCAGAATCTAAAGCAATCACAGAACAAGAATTTGACGAAGCGGCAGGCAAAAAGGATGCCTGCTATCATAAAGTAAAAGCAAGATACAAAGTATGGCCTTCAGCTTATGCCTCTGGTGCTCTGGTGCAGTGTCGCAAAAAAGGCGCGGCCAACTGGGGCAACAAGAGCAAGTAATGAAGTTATACGAAATAGACGAAAATCTCAAAAAATGGTTTAAGGAAAAATGGGTAAGGTTTGGTCCTGACGGCAAGATCCGTGGCGACTGTGCCAGGGGTTCTTCTTCAGAAGGCAAACCCAAATGTCTGCCACAATCCAAAGCACACGCACTGGGCAAAAAAGGCAGAGCCACAGCGGCATCACGCAAACGCAGAGAAGATCCCAACAAGAACAGACAAGGCCCTGCAAAGAACGTCAAGACCAAATAGTCCATGGATTGGCAAAATTTTAGTTCCGAACTGGAAGTTGGCATAACAAGTTATTGCCAGGCAGAGTGTCCGTTGTGCGACAGGACTTTCCGATTAGATAATCTTAGACTGCTTCACATAGACAAAAATGATTTTGAGAAAATTTGCCAAGACCTCCCCGACACTATCAAGACCATAAGGATATGCGGTGACTATGGAGATCCATTGATGAATCCACACCTCGATGAAATACTGGACTACCTGGTGTTCGGAAAAAAATTAAATTTTAGAATACACACCAATGGCGCCATCAGGAAACAAGAATGGTTCTCCGACTGTGCCAAATACGGTGATCATTGCGAGTTCGTGTTCGGCATCGATGGCACCACCGCTGAAGTAAATGACATCTACAGGAAGAAAGTAGATTTCGACAAGGCATGGAACAACATGCTGGCGTGCGCCAAGTCACTGCCAATGGGCAAAGTGACATGGCAGTTCATAGTGTTTCCACACAACTATCATCAGGTAGATGATGCCAAACGTCTTGCAGGTCAACACAACATAGAGATATCGTTCACAGTGAACACGAGACCTCCGTTTGATGATGATGAGGAACCTTGGATATTAGATCAAGAAAAACAGGACATATTGGTCAACAAGTACAACGCATGGATGGAGGACTTTTAAATGGCCATCAAGTGCAAAACCCAGAGTTTGGTAATAGAGTATGACAAGAAATTATGGCCTTGTTGCTTCGTGGCCAATTCACACTACAATAGTGATTATCTCAAAAAATTACCAAAAGATTGGAACGATCTGTCCTTGCACAGCATCAAGGAAATTTTAAGTCACCATGCCTACACCGATCACTTCAACGATGCGGATTGGCAATCAGAAAGATGTGACAGCATATGCAAAAAAGAATGCAGTGAAAATGATCCAAGGTAAATATCCCATGCAGGAAAAAATTTTTAACATAATCTCAGAACGACTTGGTATCAGCCTATCAAAAATTACTTTGGAATCTCACTTGGTGGATGATCTCGGCGCGGACAGCTTGGATGGCTTAGAAATCATCATGGACATCGAGGATCAATTTGGTATTACCATCGATGACCAACATGCAGAGTCCATAGTTAGAGTCAAAGACATAGTGGCCATAGTTGAATCCAAATAATTAAAAGTGATGCGTAAACCTTTCGTGTACTTGCCAGACATCCTCTACGACCAAAGTGAACTGCTTGATATCCTGGCAAACAAGTGCGAATGGTTCGAAATGGATGGCACTGCCGACGCTCCATTGGTCAACAAGCAAGACACTCCAGACAGCATTAGGAAATTTTTTAACTACCAAGATCCATTTGTTACCTGTGGTTTCGTCAAAGTGGATGTCAAGTATGATCTGGTTCCACACGAAGACGAAGTAATACTCGCACCAGTGTTCGAATCACCAGAATTGATGAAAGAGCTCCCACAATATTACATAGATTGGTTGAAGATCATTTCAGCAAGAGACTGGGCAATCAGTTTCCCTGTGTCTGGTGATTTCACGAATGTGACAACAAAGATGTTCTACAAAGAGAACAAGGAATACATAGATGAATTTTCATTGAGCAAGGCACCTGCACTGTTTCGCACACGCGGTGAATACCTGCATGGCGTTGTAAACACATCTGCAGAGCCCAGAATATTATTCCAATTGAGTTTCAAGGGCCATGACATATACAAAGCGTTCGAAGAAAATGTATATCCGAGTGAGATCCATAAACAAGCATTATAAATACAACAAATGAAACTTAATGAACTTGACCTACAATTACAACATCCACAAGCGGGTGATATTTTAACATTTGAATTCGGCGATGATCTAGCTATAGACACACCCATCATCGAAGTCAGGGGCGAAAACATTCTGATTTACACAGACGATATCACAGGCAAATTATTATCAGATATAGAAGAGGCAGAATACAGAGGCAGAAAAGTTCCATTGGGCAAACCAATGAGAGGCGATGTAAAAAAATTTAAAGTTTATGTCAAGGATCCCAAGACAGGCAACGTCAAAAAAGTCAATTTTGGTGACCCCAACATGAGAATCAAGAAATCAAATCCAGCAAGACGCAGATCATTTAGAGCAAGACACAACTGTGCTAACCCAGGTCCAAGAACAAAAGCACGATACTGGTCTTGTCGTAAATGGTAACCCGGAAATTAATCGAAGAAGATGTGGCTTGGTTAAACACCGATCCCGACGACCTATGGATCTTTGATAAATTAATCCTGTCAAGAAAATTAGGATATCAGTGCGGTCCTGCCGGAGTGGATGTGCCACACGATGGATTCTACATAGTCCGCCCCACAACAAACTGTGTGGGATTAGGATTGGGAGCATACGAACAATGGCTTACTGTGAAAGGTTGGACTGATCATCTTCAACCAGGAACTTTTTGGTGTGAGATATTCGAGGGTGACCATATATCCGTCGACTACGAATGGGGAGATCCTATCCTCAGTGTGCAGGGTTTTAGATATCCTGAATCATTTACTAAATGGAAGAAATGGATCAAAGTTGATGTTGTGCATGAAATCCCGCAAATACTAAAAACGATATCTAAAAAATATCAATATATGAATTGTGAATTCATAGGTGGAAAATTAATCGAAGTCCATCTTAGATGTAATCCTGATTTCGATCATGGTAACACAGAGTTCATTCCTGTCTGGCAGGGGCAAGACACTACACCTCCGGATGGTTACACATACATAGAGTGTCCCGAATACAACCATCGCATCGGTGCTTTTATACGGTAAATACCTATATGAAAATTGTAGAATTGATCAATTTGCCAGCATCAAGTCAAACACACTCACCACAGTCACCAGGTTCACGCGGATTAAAACTAATCAAAACCAAACCATCCAAAAGATATTTCGACCCCCGGTTCGATAAAGCATCAAAGCAAAAAAAACAATAGACAAAAGTAAATTTTTGTTTTATAATACGAGCAACAAGGAGATCCTTATGAAAACACTTAATCAAGAAGAACAAGCAAAAGTGAAACATGTCATCGAAAGTGGCATTAAAGTAAAACAAGAAGTGCAAGACCTATCGGAAGGTTTGAGAGACACTGTGAAAGCAGTGGCAGAGGAATTGGAGATCAAACCCGCTCTGCTCAATAAGGCCATCGCAGTTGCATTCAAAGAATCATTGGCATCAGAAAAACACGATATCGAAGAGCTGGAAGAAATTCTTGCCATCGCAAAGAAAATATAGCATGAAACCCTATCAATGGTTGGCGTGGTTGGGCACCGCAGTGCTGATCACAGCGGCCACACTGGCGGCCTTCAATGTGTATCCTGTTTATGTTTGGTTGTTTATAATTGCCAATTCTATCTGGGTAGCAGTGGGGGTGCTGTGGCGTGAAAATTCTTTGATTGTCCTAAATGCAGGATTGACAGTAATATATGTCATTGGAATGATATTTGGATGAGTTACGTAGACGCACTGTTTGATCGAGACACGGACAAGATATCCGTGGTCGAACGGATCAAGGGCGAAAGGCGGTATGTGGAATATCCTGCTCGCTATGTTGCGTACTATGACGATCCCAAAGGGAAGTTTAAATCTGTGTATGGCACTCCGGTGTCAAGGATAGCAACCAAATCGGGCAAGGAATTCAAACGTGAAGTCCACATGCAGTCAGGCAAACGTCTGTATGAATCGGACATCAATCCAATCTTCCGCTGTCTGGAGGAAAACTACCTCAACAAGGATGCTCCGGAACTACAGGTAGCGTTCTTTGACATCGAGGTGGACTTTGATCCCAACAAGGGTTATGCCAAACCCGCAGATGCTTGGGCGCCAATCATTTCTATCACCGTGTATCTGCAGTGGTTGGATCAGTTGATATCATTGGCCATACCACCCAAGGATTTCCCCAATCCTGAAATTATTGAAAAAGAATTTGAAAACACCATGCTGTGTGAATCCGAAGCAGACATGTTGGATAAATTTATCACAATTATAGAAGATGCTGATGTGCTGAGCGGATGGAACTCGGAAGGTTTTGATATTCCCTACACAGTGAACAGGATTTCCAAAGTGATGTCAAAGGATGACACACGCAGATTGTGTCTGTGGAACACATATCCACGCAAGAGAACATTTGAAAGATTTGGCAACGAAGAAGTCACATATGACATCATTGGCAGAGTACACTTAGACTACATGCAACTATACAGGAAATACACTTATGAAGAACGGCATTCATATGCTCTTGACTTTATTTCCAAGATGGAGTTGGGTGAACAAAAGACCCCATACGAAGGCACTCTGGATCAATTGTACAACAAAGATTTTGTGAAGTTCATGGAATACAACAGGCAGGACGTGGCACTGCTGGGCAGGTTGGATGCCAAACTGAGATTTATTGATTTGTCCAACGAACTGGCACACCAAAACACCGTGTTAATACAGACAACCATGGGTGCTGTGGCAGTGACAGAACAGGGCATCATCAACGAAGCACACAGGCGTGGCATGGTAGTTCCAGATCGTGTTAGACGTGAACCAGGATCGGATCCGGCGGCGGGTGCCTATGTGGCATATCCCAAGAAGGGTCTGCAGGATTGGATAGGATCCATCGACATCAATTCACTGTATCCATCTGTGATCAGAGCATTGAACATGGCTCCGGAAACCATCGTGGGCCAACTCAGACAATCACTCACAGAGGAAGAAATGGAACGCAGGATGACCATTGAGAAGAAATCCTTCGCGGGTGCTTGGGAAGGTGAGTTTGGTTCACTTGAATATCAAGCAGTGATGCGAAAGGATCGGGCACAGAGCATAACCATTGATTGGGAAACAGGAGAGTCAAACATATTAAGTGCCGCTGAAGTACATGAACTGATTTTCAATTCAGATCAACCATGGATGTTGAGTGCTAATGGCACAATATTCACGCATGAGTTTGCAGGAGTTATTCCTGGACTATTAGAACGCTGGTATGCAGAACGTAAGGAACTGCAAGCCAAAAGGAAGAAGGCCATCGATGCCGGCAACAAGACCGAACAGGCATTTTGGGATAAAAGACAACTTGTAAAAAAGATTAATCTAAATTCGCTGTATGGTGCTATCCTAAATCCAGGTTGTAGATTCTTTGACACACGCATAGGACAGTCAACCACACTCACAGGAAGATGCATCACAAGACACATGGCATCCAAGACCAACGAGATCATCTGTGGAGAGTATGACTACAAGGGACCGGCCATAATATATGGTGACACAGACTCTGTGTATTTCTCCGCATATCAACCACTCAAATCGGAGATCGATGCAGGCAACATTCCGTGGAACAAAGAAAATGTTGTGCAACTGTATGATTCTGTGGCGGCGGAAGTCAACAAGTCTTTCCCCAAGTTCATGCAACAGTCATTCAATTGCCCCGGCACATATGGCAAACTGATTGCGGGCGGTAGAGAAGCAGTGGGATCAAAGGGACTGTTTATCACAAAGAAAAGATATGCCATGAAGATATACGATCTCGAAGGCGAACCCGTGGACAAGATCAAAGCCATGGGGTTAGATCTAAAACGTTCGGACACACCCGCATACATCCAGGATTTCCTATCAGATGTGTTGGACATGGTGCTGACCGGCAAGACCGAAGAAGAAGTCATGGACTTCATCGCAGACTTCCGTTTGGAATTCAAAAAGATGCCAGGATGGGAGAAAGGCTCCCCACGTCGTGTGAACAAACTCACTGAATACCATTCACGTGAAAAGAGAAAAGGCAAGATCAACATGCCCGGACATGTCAGAGCGGCCATCAATTGGAACACCCTCAAAAAGGTTTACAACGACAAGTATTCCATGGACATCATCGATGGCCAAAAATGCATCGTGTGTAAACTCAAGGACAATCCCATGGGGTACACATCTATCGCATATCCAACAGATGAACTGAGAATACCAGATTGGTTCAAAGAGTTACCATTCGCAGATGACGAAATGGAATCAACTCTTATCAACAAAAAATTAGAAAACCTCATCGGTGTTTTGGATTGGAATCTTGGCAATTCCGAAGCAGAAAATACCTTTGACAAATTGTTTAATTAGAGTTGACTTTAGCTCTAAATAATTCTATAATAAAAACACTTAGGAGATACACAGTATGAAAGATACACTACAAGACATCGTCAAGCACACTCATTCTCTCGGTTTCATAGACCTTGTGAAGGTGGTGGGTGACGACAAATCAACAACAATAGATGCCATGGCGGAAGACAGATCTGTTGTGGTCAAATCAGAATTAAAGACACCAGTGAGTGAATGGAAGGGAACGTTCGGTATGCCAAACTTGGGCAAACTCGATATCCTGTTAAAACTTCCGGTGTACAAAGACAAAGCAGAAATCACAGTCAACACACAGGAACGCAACAACGAAACTGTGCCCGTAGGATTGCATTTTGAGAACGATTCCAAAGATTTTAAAAACGACTATCGCTTCATGAATGCTGAAATTGTCAGTGAAAAATTAAAATCTGTGCAGTTCAGGGGTGTGAATTGGCATGTCACTATCAAGCCAACCATGCCAGATGTGCAGAGATTAAACTTCCAAGCACAAGCGAACGCAGAAGAAAATGTGTTCACTGTGTCAACAGACGGTGATGCACTCAAATTCAAGTTCGGAGATGCTTCATCACACGCAGGTGAATTTACATTTGCAAAAGGCATCACAGGCAAACTCACAAAGACGTGGGCATGGCCAGTGGCACAGGTCACACAGATTCTAAAATTGATTGAATCTAATGAATGTGAGATGTCATTCTCAGATGATGGTGCACTGCAAATCACACTTGATTCAGGAATGGCTTCATATCAATACATCCTACCAGCACAAACCAAGTAGATGAATACCAACCTCACTGCTGAACAAAAAGATTATGCTGTGTTTCTTCCAGCACTGAGTGGATTCTTTGCTACATTCGTAGGCAAACAACGTCATGAGGAATATGTAGACAACTCTCGAATTCCTCAACATTTTACAAATGGCGTTGAAAGTTTGAACTGGCTCAACCCCCAACAAGGACTGTTCCAATACAATTGGACATTGTACTCAGCGGGTCACGCCGATCTCGACATCAACAGAGATTCTCCTAAGGAAGACATGATCCGCAATCGTGATAGATCATCATCTTGGCTACTCGGCGACTCAGGTGGTTTCCAAATAGGTAAGGGTGTTTGGGAAGGTGATTGGAAAGATCCTAACTGTCCCAAGGCTAAAAAGAAACGTGAGCAGGTTCTTGCGTGGATGGATGCTTACATGGACTACGGTATGATACTTGATATTCCGGCCTGGGTGGCTCGTTCACCAGCAGGCGCCAAAGCAACTGGCATAGACAACTATCAGGATGCCGTCAATGCCACAAGGATCAACAACGATTATTTCATGAAGAATCGTACAGGTTCTTGTAGATTTTTAAATGTGTTGCAGGGTGAAAATCATGCTGATGCTGACGATTGGTATGAGCAGATGAAAGACTACTGTGATCCCAAGAAATATCCCGAAACACATTTCAACGGTTGGTCCATGGGCGGACAGAACATGTGTGATGTGCACCTTGTGTTGAAAAGATTAGTGGCACTAAGATTTGACGGACTGCTGGAAAAAGGCAAACATGACTTCATGCACTTCCTTGGCACATCAAAACTGGAATGGGCCACACTGCTCACAGACATCCAACGAGCAGTCAGAAAACATCACAATCCAAATTACACAGTAACGTTCGACTGTGCATCTCCATTTTTGGCCACAGCCAACGGACAAATCTACTGTGAATTGGAAACCAATGATCGTGAAAAATGGGTGTACAGAATGGTTCCATCCATCGACAACAAAGCATTTGCCCAGGACAAAACCCCATTCTCAGAAGCATTTGTGAGAGAAGGCAAGCACACAAGTTTTATGAATTCACCCATCACCACAGGACTCACTGCCAAGGACATCTGCATTTATGGTGCGGGTGATCTCAACAAGATTGGTAAAGAAGGCAAGACATCATGGGATTCATTTTCATATGCCATCATGATGGGCCACAATGTTTGGATGCACATCAACGCAGTGCAGGAAGCCAACAGACAGTATGATGCTGGTAAAATACCAAACATGTTGATCAACGAATCATTCGATCGAGTGATGTTCCGTGATATTGTGGAAGCGATATTTTCAACGGATGACAGATCCGTAGCAGATGCTATAATAGAAGAGTATTCGAGATATTGGATGAGTATTATAGGAACCAGGGGTGCAACAGGCAAAAAAACAGTAAATGCGTCAACACAGTTTAATAATTTATTCGAGGAGGTTTAAATGTCAGACGAAAAGATAATCTATTTCAAACAGCAGTTGAAAAAGTTAAAGAAACAAGTCAAGCAGATGGAAGCACAGCGTGAAAAGACAAGATCTTGGAATCACAAAGCAGAACTGTTGGAAATGAAAAAGCAGAAATTATATTGGAAGGATCTGTTACACGGCATCGAAAACATGACCGATGAAGAAATTGATGCATATGTGCAGGAGCACACACTGTCTACACCTTTAAGTGAATATGAATGGATCGAGGAGATGACCAAAGATGAAACGTGATTATCATGATGGCGTAAAAGAAGGTGCCACATTTTTTGTCGGTAAAGAAGTAGAAAAAACACCCACAGAAGGTATGAAAACTCTGTTTGTGGTTGACTTGCAGAGAACTGCCACTGTGCTGAGAAACGCAGAAAAAAATTCATGCAAACACATCTACTTTGGTGCCAATCATTCATACAAAGTCATGGATGGGCAAGAAGTACAATCGATCGCATCACAACTCAGATACTTTTTAGACAGAGATTATCATGTGACCATAGATATGAATCCAGACTACAAGTTTACAGACATCACCGATCTACTGTCATATTCCAAGTTTACCATTGTGTATGGTGTCACAGTGGAAAATGTAAACAATATTCAAGGCAATGTGGTCATCAAGATCGATGACAAGGACTTTAAAGCAACAAATCCAGGTGTGTGGTGTTGGTCTGTGAAAGACATGATGAAGAAAAAGAACTACACTGCTTGGGACAAATACGGAGACGACACAACGATATGAAAACAATATGGGTAACATTTAAGAAGGAAGGCATTCACAAATATCCTGCGGCACTGGAAGATCCCAAATTAAAGACTGGCGACGAATACGACGTGTCTTTTTTAGGATACCCGCACAGACACATATTCCATTTTAAGGTGTGGATCGAGGTCTTCCATGATGATAGAGATATAGAATTCATTCAATTCAAAAGATGGCTCGAAAAGTTATACAGCGAAAAGACATTGGAATTGGACTATAAATCTTGCGAAATGATCGCTGATGCATTGGCACAACAGATCAAAACAAGATATCCTGGCAGACATATCAAAATCGAAGTGTCGGAGGATGGCGAAAATGGTTGTGATATCGACTATCCAAAAGAAGAGGATCAACCTTCTAACAAATCATTCTTTAAAAAGATAGACGAACAGGTAAGGAGTATCATAAACTAATGACAGTTTATTCTTCACATGATTGGCGTAAAAACACAGATGATGCTATTGTTGTTGCTTCCAACATAGGTATACAACTTGAAGCAAACAAAAGTAAAGTTATCTTTACCAATCCAAAAACTCTGCAAAGAGAAGAAGTTGATGTTTCAAGACTGGTTAGGGTGTTCGTTAACAACATGGAATCCAACAAAAGGAGTGTGAAATGAGCAATCCAGGACCTTACAAGTTTGAACACACCATTGTGATAGCATCCGACAAAACCACAGAACGTGGTGGATACTATGACACAGAGGGTGGCGCTCTCAACGGCAACTACACAGACTTCGATGTTGGCTGTATGGTGTCAAATGACTTGGGTCGCAAGGGTTATGAGTATGGTGTGGACTTCTACTTTGAGGACGCAGGCTGTGATGAAGTATGTTTTTCAGTGAAAGACAAAAAGTTATTAACATATCTTTCAACCAGATATACAACTGTTGCGGCGGAGGACAGCATACACGGATGATTTACATTGTAGACATTGAAGCAGTGGAAACTCGTTACACCGCAGAATGGAAGAAGTATCTGCCACCACAGCTGGAGAAATCCACAGGTCACAAAGTGGTCACTATATCAGGTGGTGAAACTCCGCAGGCAACCACTCCAGGTGCTTTCCTAAACTTTGGTGGCACCAATGTGTACAAATCCAAACAACTCGAACAAATTGCAACCATGTTCTGTGCTGGTAAGATCAAAGATGGTGATTACTTCCTGTACACAGATGCCTGGAATCCCACTGTGATACAATTGAAATACATGGCAGAACTGTTGGGTGTAAAGATTAAAATTGGTGGCATGTGGCACGCTGGCTCATATGACCCTGCAGACTTTTTGGGCAGACTGATTGGTGATGCTAAATGGGTGAGGCAAGCAGAAATCAGCATGTTCAACTGTTATGATCACAATTTTTATGCCACAGACTTTCACATCAAACTGTGGGATAAGGCATTCTTTAATATTGAATACAATCAACCAAATGTAGTGAGAACAGGTTGGCCCATGGAATACTTTGACAAAGAGTTGGAACCATACAAGGGAATGCCCAAAAAGAATCAAATTGTGTTTCCACATCGTTTGGCGCCAGAGAAGCAACCAGAAATATTCTATGATCTAAAAGAAGCACTGCCACAGTATGATTTTATCGTGTGTCAGGAACGCCAACTCAAGAAACACGAATATCACAATCTACTGGCAGAATCCAAACTGGTGTTTTCAGCGAATCTACAAGAAACACTGGGCATATCAGGCTATGAAGGATTGATACTTGACTGCATGGTGATGGTACCAGATCGACTGTCATACACAGAGATGTTCCTTGACACAATGAAATATCCAAGTGTGTGGACAAAAGACATGAAGAATTATCAAAAAAACAAACAAAAAATTATGGACAGAATCGTTGACTTGATGGAAAATTATTCTAAATATCTCACAGAAATTGCAAGGCAACGTAAAAAATTACAAACAGAATTTTTCCACGGATTTAACTTGTATGACGCAATCGCAGAAAGTATAATAGAAGAATGAGCATATCAGACACAATCAAGCAAAGAATAGAATCATCCGGCGACAGATTTTGGGCAGGTGATAACATTTCACAACACATCCGCGAAGGTGAACATCAACAATTGATCGATGAACTAACAGGCAAGTTTGAATCTGTTTTAGATTCACTCATCATCGATCGTGAAACAGATCCAAATTCCCAGGACACAGGCAGAAGATTGGCCAAGATGTATGTGAATGAACTCATGCAAGGCAGATACTTTCCTATGCCAAATGCAACTGCGTTTCCTAACCATGTCGATGACGGTTATGACGGAATGTTGGTTGTCAGATCTGAACTGAGATCCGTGTGTTCACATCATCATCAGCCCGTAAGTGGTGTTGCATACATTGGAATAATTGCCGCAGACACTCTAATTGGTTTGAGCAAGTACACAAGAATCGCTCAATGGTGTGCAAGACGTGGCACACTGCAAGAAGAATTATGCAACGACATAGCCAGAGAAATAATGAAGGCAACTGGTTCTAAAAACGTCGGTGTGTACATCCAAGCAACTCATGGTTGTTGTGAGAACAGAGGCATAATGGCTCATTCGAGTCTTACACAAACCACTGTGCTCAAAGGTGCTTTCAATAATGACTCGGCTACTAAAAAAGAATTTATGGACAACATCAAATTACAGCAAGAGTTTGCACCAAGATGAGAATAGAATCAGATATCAAATTAGATTTCAAAGATGTCCTATTCAGACCCAAACGTTCACAACTCACATCACGCAAAAATGTTGAATTAGAAAGGGATTTTGAATTCAAACACTCCACACAAAAGTGGCAGGGTGTTCCCATCATTGCGGCCAACATGGATGGCGTTGGCACATTCACAATGGCCAAGGCACTGCAAAAACACAATTTACTCACAGCAATCAGGAAACACTACACAGTTGATGACTGGCATCAGGCAGTCAAGACAGGACTAAAATTAAAGAATGTAATGATCTGTACCGGTTCTGCCTATCAATACAATCAGGAAGCACCAGACTATGACACCATGAAAAAAGTTTTATCAGCATATCCAGACATTCGTTGGATCTGCATCGATGTTGCCAATGGCTATCAACAGAACTTTGTGGACTTTGTCAAACGAGTCAGAGACGAATATCCAGACAAAATCATTGTGGCCGGTAATGTGATCACAGCAGAGATGGTCGAAGAACTCATCATCGATGGCTGTGATGTTGTCAAATGTGGCATTGGTCCTGGATCTGTGTGCACCACAAGATTGATGACAGGAGTGGGCATGCCCCAACTGTCGGGTTTGATCGAATGTGCTGATGCAGCTCATGGAGTTGGCGGACACATCATAGCAGATGGTGGTTGCACAGTGCCAGGTGATATTGCCAAGGCATTCGGTGGTGGTGCTGACTTTGTGATGTTGGGTGGCATGTTGGCGGGCACAGACGAGTCCGAAGCAACCGTTCAAGATGGTCGAGTCACTTTTTATGGCATGAGTTCAGACAAGGCCATGGAAACACATGGTGGCAGACACTCATATCGTGGTTCTGAAGGCAAAGTAGTGTCGATACCCCACAAGGGTGCTGTAGAGACCGTTATCACGGACTATTTGGGTGGTTTAAGGTCCACTTGCACATACATAGGTGCCAAAAGATTAAAAGATATTCCCAAGTGTACCACATTCGTACAGGTGCACAATCAAGTAAACACGGTGTTCGGTAATGGCAGATAAAAAATACTATACTTGGAAACAGATTGAAACCATGTCGCTGTTCCTGGCTGATTTAGTTGAACCCAAACTGTTCACTCACGTCATAGGCATATCACGTGGTGGGTGCATACCAGCAACCATAATTTCACACAAACTCGACATACCAATGATTCCTGTCAAACTATCTACCAGAGACCATGCACAGGAAATGATTCCTGATTTTCCTGTTGGTCACGGCTCTGGCGACACTTACATAGATCAGTACAACTTTCTGGTTGTGGATGATATCAATGACACAGGTGAAACATTCAAAAGGATGCAGTCTATCATGTTGCATCGTGGCGCCCATTATGTAGAATACGCCGTATTGATCGACAACGAACCCTCACATTTTACTGTGAATTATTGGGCGGAAAAAATCAATAAAGAAAAAGATCCCCGTTGGATAGTTTATCCGTGGGAAGTATAGACATTTTCTAAATATATGTTATAATAAAACAATGGAAGACAAGAAATACTATTATTCGGAAATATTTTATTCGATACAAGGTGAGGGACACTACACGGGTGTGCCCACTGCTTGGATACGATTCTTCTTGTGCAACTTACAGTGTAATGGGTTCGGACAACTTAAACCAACAGATCCAGACTCTTGGGAACTTCCATACGAAACATTTGATGTCAGTCAAGTAAAAAGAGTAGAAGATTTACCTGTGTGGGATAAAGGTTGTGATTCATCATACACATGGGCCAAGAAATACAAACACCTAATGGGCCAAGCGACTCCCAAAGAATTGGCAGACAAAGTCATGGATGTGATGCGAAATGATTCTAATCCAGATGGTTTGTTTGTTCATCCAGTTTCAGGACAACATCAACATCTGTGCATCACAGGTGGTGAACCACTGATGCCACAGTCACAAGATGCGTTCGTGGGTGTGTACAAGGAATTAGAAGCAAGGGGTAATCTTCCCGCATCGATCACATTCGAAACCAATGGCACACAAAAATTGAAAGATTCATTTAAATGGTTTGTGGCAGAAAAACCCACAGAAATTTTCTTTTCTGTTTCTCCCAAACTTTGGACAGTGGCAGGTGAAAAATCCGACAAAGCCATCCATCCCGAGATAGTCAAAGACTACTTTGCATTATCTAACAGAGGACAATTGAAATTCGTGTTAGGTAATGATGACGCCCAATGGCACGAAATGGAAGACGTTTTAGCAAACTTTAAAGCACAAGGCATCGATTATCCTGTGTGGGTGATGCCCGTTGGTGCGAGAGAAGAAGAACAATCAGCCACAGCAGGCGACGTGGCAAGACGTGCATTTCAACGAGGTTATAATGTTGCGGCCCGTGTGCATGTACATTTATTTGGCAACTTGATAGGCACATAATGACCATAGAACCAATCAAAGAAAAATTAGACGATAAAATCAAAGCACTCAACTCATCCAGAGTGTACAAGAAAGTAACCCCAAGGGGAGATCTATCTTGGTATGTCAAATGGGGTTCGGTGCTTCTTATATTGATCGCAACAGCGGCCAGAAGTGTTGGTACCATACCGCACATCGACATGTGGTTCGGATTGTTCGGAACCGCCGGTTGGGCGTGGGTTGGATATCTTTGGCACGATCGAGCACTGCTCTTTCTGAATGCAGTCTTGGTGACACTGTTAATGGGAGGATTGATGAACTATTACTTCGGTTCTATCCAATGATGAAGTTGTTGTTTAAAATGCTCAAAGACTTCTTGTATGAGCCGTATGTATGGGCCATCATGATGCTGATTTTGAGTATGATTATAATGGAGTTGGCCAATGGTTAAACCTTTGCCTTCCGACGATATGACGTACCAATATATGTCTAACTCTGTTGAAAAATGTAGGAAAATAAGTGCATTGACAATACTTGGTATATCACTTATAATATTAGTATTATGTTGGATAAGTTAAAAAATATTTTTACAAAGAAGACTGTAAACAAAGAACAAAAATCTGAAAAAGATTTAGCGACCGCACGTGGCGAACCATATGTTAAAGTTTTGGAAACAAATGTAGATAAGAATAATCCAAAATACGGATATTTTGAATTAGATTGGAATCAACACTTTGTGACGAACTTAAAGAAACATGGATTTTCCGGAAACACAGATGAAGAAATAGTGGATCATTGGTTCAGTGTGCTGTGCAATACTATTGCCGATGAAGGCTCTGCTATCCAACCAGACAATCAATTAGTCAAGGAAGAAAAATTAGAAGATGGCAGAACAGAAATCTCATAAAACATACCTGATCATAGATTCAGCCAACACATTCTTCAGAGCAAGACATGTTGTAAGAGGTGATGACGTAGAAACCAAGTTAGGATTGGCCTTACACATCATGATGAACTCTGTCAAAAAATGTTGGGAGAGATTTAAGGCGGATCATGTTGTATTTTGTTTCGAGGGTAGATCATGGCGAAAAGAATTTTACCCTGCCTACAAGCAGAACAGGAAAGCAACTCGAGATGCGATGACTCCGTCGGAACAAGAAGCAGATGAACTGTTTTGGCAGACTTTTGATGAATTCAAATCTTTTGTGACGGATAAGTCAAACTGCACTGTGCTCCAGCACCCTGAACTCGAAGCAGACGATTTGATTGCAGGATGGACACAATCTCATCCTGATGACAAACATGTGATAATATCATCAGACACTGATTTCTACCAATTATTGAGTGCAAACATATCTCAGTACAATGGCATCACAGATATATTTGCCAACACTAATGGTTTCTTCGACGATAAAGACAACCCGATAATCGACAAAAAAACCAAAGATCCTAAACCTGCTCCGGATCCAGAATGGTTGTTGTTTGAAAAATGTATGCGTGGCGATTCATCGGACAATGTATTTTCCGCATTTCCTAAAGTGCGTACCAACAAACTCAAGGAAGCGTTTGAAGACAGGAAAAGTCAAGGATTCGTATGGAACAACCTCATGTTGAGCAGATGGGTTGATCACAACGGCAAGGAAAGAATAGTCAAGGAAGAATTTGCCGTAAACGAACAATTAATCGACTTGACCAAACAGCCAGATGACATTAAAATAAAGATAGCAGAAACAATAGCAACTGCAACAGATGAACCAAAGTCTGTGGGAAATGTTGGTGTGCATCTGTTAAAATTTTGTGCCAAGCACGATTTAGTTAGGATAAGAGACAATGTTAAATTTTATGCAGAACCTTTCAACGCAAGAATCCGTCAAGACCAAGCAGTTGTTGCCTGATCGATTTTGGATTATCGAAAATAATGGAGTTAGAATAGGAACTATCCAGAGGCACGACGAAAATAACTTTGTTGTGACAGGTACAGACTCTACCATAGCTCAACTTTCTAAGGACGAAGTCAATCAACAATTTCATATATTCGACAAGCAAGATATTGTGAAACCTGTGAAGGAAATAAAGAAAGAAGTGTATGGATATCCGACCAAACATGTGCCTTACAATGCAGTGTTAGATGTCAAACACAAGATTCCTTTGTATTCTAAATCAGAAAATTCTTCCAACATGTATGCGGCGGGTTATTATTTGGTTCACTTTCCAAAAGGCTGGGTCAAGGGATTTTGTCCTAAGATGGTGACCATAGCAAACAATGAATTCAAAGGTCCATTCAAATCAGTGATGGAACAGAGACAGGCTTTTTCAAATGTCAACAAAGATTAACGACACACTGCACATCAAGAACTTTATAGACACAATTAACAAAGCGGACAATTCGAGACAGAAAAATCTCACCATAGACATAGAACACGCAAAAAGAGTAAGGAACGGACTTACTTCTTTGTTGTTACTGTTGGCAGAACTACAAGCCAATAGATCATCTTCTTCAACACCAACGACTGACATAAGTATGGACGGAGGTGATTTTTAATGAACATAGTATGGACTAAACCCGGTTGTTGGTACTGTGACATGGCCAAGAACTTATTAAAGCAAAAAGGTATCCAATTCGAAGAAAGAAACATCGGCCAAGGCTGGACTCGTGAGCAATTATTAGAAGCGGTGCCAAATGCCAAAACAGTTCCGCAAATCTTCTTAGAAGATGCATACATAGGCACATACGAAGACTTAAAAAATTATTTTCTTAAATAATTGGTGCAATATATCATAAACTTAATCAATGAAAAATTGTCTTGGGCAAATGATACGATTCATGACTTAAATCTGCACGTAGGGGATAAAAAATATATACTTGAATTAGGATGCGGTATAGGATGCCTTAGCAAAATACTCAAAGATTATGGTCATAAAGTTGTGTCCTGTGATGATAAAAATTATTCACCAACAGAATTTTCTATAAGATATGATGAAATTCTTAGTTATTTTAATCACCCAAGATTACATTTTCATTATTTGATTCCCTTGAATGATAAAAATAGAAAAATCAATAAAAGTATGTTTGACAAATTACAACAAGAAACTAACAACACTAAATTTAATTTAATACTATGGCAGGCTTTCGATTTATTCCAATTAGAGGAAATGCAGTATGACGAAACTCTTTACTTGGTAAAGAACTTATTAGAATTTTTAAAATCTAATGGAAAAATAATAATAGGGTATGCGCCATTTATACCCCATACTAAAGACGCTCAATTTGAATCAACTAAAGCATATAGATGGTTACAAAAATGGCGCTCATCTAATTACACAACAATGGGAGATTATGTTTGGGAAATAACCCATAGACCCAAAACGTCCTAATATTTGGTCTTAAATCAAGATAAATACTCATATAATATGAGTAGACCCAAACCCAAAGTTTTACTGCAATACAGTAACAAAAAGAACTATAAGTCTGAGGAGATCTTGGAAGCAACTGCCATATGGGCAGTGTTTTACCAAGGTAAACCTATAAATTTAAAATCATCATCATTGATATCAAATTATCCTGGACCAAAATACAAAAAAGTGTCTTTTTCCAATCCAGGACATGCACATAATCTTGCCCATAAGTTAAATGAAATGTTTAAAACCAAAGAATTCGAAGTTTTCGCATTGACTACAGGAGACAAGGTTAAAGATGAAATTAACTAAATCCAAACTCGCAGAACTGATCATCAGACAGTGTGATATATCCATGACTGCCGAGTCGGTCAAAAAAATGATGTTCAAATCTTTCGTAAAGGATGACGCACATTTCCAAGTAACCTACAAAGGTTTTCAATTGTTGAAGTATGCCAAATTCAAGACCTATAAGATTAGATTAAACAAAATAATCACTATGAAAGCGATGCTGAATCTGGATAGGATGTGTCCGAGTCCCTACTACCTACCCAAGAACAAGAAATACATATATCTGTTCGCAGAAAAACCCGCAGTGGTTCTGCAGATGCTGGATGGCGACATAGACAATTTTCAGATGTGATGGAAATATTTGGACCAAAAATCGATGATCCATGGCCACATGTAGTCGTAAGGAATTGCCTGTCAGCCAAAGACATTTCTACATGCAACCAATTGGTTGATCACATAGACGTGGAAAGTTTGCCAGAGCATGACAGAGAGGGAGACATCACTACCAAGACCTTGTGTGTCGGTGATCTATCAAACACAGATTTATCGGTGCTGTTCGACCATGGTTTCCATAAAAAAATTTTAGATTATTGGTCAGTGCCATATCAACAAGGATTCAACTACAATGTTGTTTTGGACCATTGCGGTCCTGACGGATCGAATGGATGGCACACTGACATCGGCAACTCGAATGATGCCTGCGATGTGGTCACCCTGCAGTGGTACATAGAACAGCCTCACAAGAATAGGACATTGATGTTGAAATCTAAAACAAAACAATTAGATTCCAAGTGCATGACCAACGATTTCATAATGTTTAAATCCTCTCCTAACACCCAACACATGTTCCTCAAGGGTGTTGGTCACAGGACCAGCATAAGATTGCGTATCAAGACCAAGTTGATCGGACCTAATATTTTGCACTCTGCGAAATCAGAAGATCAGATAGGTGTGATCATAGATTGCAAGGACATGGAATCTGGTTCCTCTGTGGAATCACTGGAGCACAACTTGGGGAACTTCACCAAAATCAATCTGGAACATCATGGATGGCACAACATATGTTTGATTGATTCACACACTCAATTCCAAGATGCTGTCGACAATCTCCGTGATAATGGTTGTAAGACAATCGTTGTATTATTCGCGGGGGCGATCGTGAGCCAGCATACAAAACCCATGGTGTCTGATCTCGATGGGTGGTACGCACACAAAAATCAAAATCGTGTGTATAGAAAATACATGATCTTTCCTTCCGATACAGAATTAAAAATTCAACAAAAATCTGTGTACGGTGGCGATGTTTTGGATGTGATCCAGGACAAACACAATCACGAATTAGGCATATTTTATGTGCATCCGGAAAAGGGAACCAACAATTTCCTCAAGAATGTACAGCGATTCATGATGCCACAAATGTATGGAAATGATCAAGATTCGGTAGAAATCAGCAATTTCATCCAAAAATTCTGGTAAAAAAAGCCTTATTTTACAACAATTTTGGTTTGGTTGACACTCTGTAGTAAGAAGTTACAATATATTATAACAAGGAGCGTAAACACAGATGAGCGACAAAGTATTAGAAACAACCAGACAGATAGGCCCGAAACAGGCAATATCTGCTCTACAACATTGTATCAGCCTAAAAAGACCAGTGATGATATGGGGTGCACCAGGTATTGGTAAGTCCGATATTGTCAAACAGATTGGAGACGAACAGTCACGTGAAGTGATTGATATCAGATTACCATTGTG
>Ga0222714_10000217_pt1 | contig 68518 bp, 84 predicted proteins | sample C33_3DmetaG_FD_165048 | JGI IMG/M metagenome (GOLD analysis project Ga0222714, IMG submission 165048) | Estuarine water microbial communities from San Francisco Bay, California, United States - C33_3D | ecosystem: Environmental > Aquatic > Marine > Unclassified | place: USA: California... | reverse complement strand
ATTATGCAAGAACTACTAAATGAGCTTAAAGAGCTAGGTGGAATTTTCAATGTACAATTCTACAAAACAAACGGTGAACGCCGCAGTATCAACGCGCGCTTCGGTGTACGTAAAGGTGTAAATGGTAAAGGATTAAACTACGATCCTGCCTTGCACAACAACGTTATAGTATACTCTATGAAAGACAATGGGTTTAGAACAGTTAACCTTGATCGCATTGCAAGAATTAAATTCAACGGACAAGTATACGTATTCTAATGAATATCTTTTATCTCCACGACGATCCTTTTGCTGCTGCCAAGTACCAATACAATAAGCACGTAGTTAAAATGGTCTTAGAATCCGCCCAGATGCTTTGTACGGCGCACCATCATTATGGCAATGATACAGTTCCGTATAAAAAAGCACACTACAACCATCCTTCAACAGTATGGGTGCGGCAGAACAGACAGAACTACGCATGGATGCTTGATCATTTTATAGGTTTAGCAGACGAGTACAAGGATCGTTATGGTAAAAGACACCTAGCGTTTGAAAAATGTATAGATCATTTACTGTGGGCGCCTGACGGTATGCCTGATGGTGAGTTTACTGAACCGCCGCAGTGTATGCCTGATCAGTATAAAGTCGACGGCGATGCTATACACGCGTACTGGAATTACTACTTGGCTGAGAAAACTAGTGTAGTTAACTCTGACGAAGTGCCGTACAACAGTATACCATACAAAGTTACAGACTTAATACGACGCAAGCAAGATAATATAACTGTAAAACAATAATTATGATAGTAGACAATGACACTAAAATCAAACTCACAGTAAGTATTTTTGATTTTTTACACGACAAGGTATTTATAGCACTAGCTAAAAGTACAGAGCAAGGCTTTGAGGTCGATCATGATGAGCACGCGCTTCTTATGCAAGAAATTGTAGGTAATTTAAATGAATGGTTAAACAGAACAAAATGATTAGTAGGCTAAACGAAGATGAACTAGATATCTATTTGCAAGCTGAAAAGCAAATGGCTAGCTTATTAGAAGACTTCATAACAGACAAGGGTTATGATATAGTATGGGATCTAATTGCAGAACACGCATATAAAAATGAGGTTAATATGCCTCCAGGTTCTACAGGTGTTGACGCGTCAGTAGATCGTATTGTATGGAATTTAAAAGAAACATTTACAAGATTATGATACCAAAAACTAAATCACACATTTGGAAAATGTCACCGACAACTGATAGCTTAGATACTATCTACAAGTTTACAACAGGTACATTTAAAATAGGTAAACTAGAATCTGTTGCGTATGATCAACTTGTAGCAGAATTTGGCGAGCCAAGTATCAACGTGCCATCAGGCGATGATAAAATACAAGTTGAATGGGTGTTTGTATTTGACGGCAAACCATTCACAATTTACGACTGGAAAACATTTGACCGCGATTATACGGTAAATCATCTGCAATCATGGAGCATTGGCGGCAAAGAAAAAGACTCAGAATTTTTTGAAGAACTAAGATCATTATTTAATACAGCAATAGTATCATGAATTACAGAAAACTAGTACTCGATCATTACGAAGCTAAGATCGATGAAACCTATGAACTTACTCCATCGTATGATGTAGAGTTTTGCGAGGTCGAAACAGCAGACGGCTACAGTATTTACCGTAGATTTGACGGTGATCGCAGCGTAGCTTGGGATGTAGATATATTCTACTATCCAGAAAACATGGCAGACGAAGTTATACAGTGTATTAAAGATGGTATGACTATGTTTGTAGACGAAGAAATTATTAGTGCTATAGACGCTAGTGATGAAGAAAGTTATTTTTGGGAAGAATTGTATAACGAATTTGCAGAAACAGAACATGAAGACAATTAAATTACCAGAGTTTAAATCTAAGTTTGCTGGGCAACTAAGAATTTATGATGAAGGGGATGTAGTACAAAATCCTTTTTCAGGTGAAACCTATGAGTTAAATGCTGAAGAACTTTCAGTGTATGACTATATACTTGGTTTACAGTATGTTATAGATCGTGTAGGCGGCGCATTTAGTCCTCAGTCTTTTGAGTTTCAAAAAGACTTACGCATTGGACTTGACTGGTTCAGAAGACACAATGCAGAAGCTTATATGGTTTTATTAGATTAGCTATGAAAAATATTTCAAAGTATATATTTTATGCGTGGATGGGCGTGTTATTATTCACGATAGGTTTCAGTATTATTAGTATTTTTTACGGTATATTAACTGGTAAGATATGAGGCATTACACAGACGAAAAAATAGAGCATCTTGTTAGGCAGGTTACACCATTTGGATTATGGGAATACTGTAAGCACAAGAATTATTTTGAAGATATGAATTACATTGATAAAAATTATTTAAGATGAGTAGAAAATTATACAACTTTAAACAAGAGATCAGGCAATTTATTGATCACAAGAAATACCAAGATGAAATCACCCGCAGGGTGTTAATTGTAAAACCTTCACATGGACATGCTGATACTGCAAGCGGATAAACAAGAGGAGATACACGATCTTATTGGTAGGTACGGCGTGACAGGCGCGTTAGCTTATTACCAAGATCAAGATGACGATGAAGCAATTAATTATATTTCACTTAAATACTTAAACTCATGACAACAAGAGAAAAAGCTAGAAACTATGTGTGGTCTCGTATTGAGTCAACTGAAAGAGAATACAGGCAAATACACGAAGACATAGAAAACAATATGACTGGCGTTGTCGGTATGGATCAACTTGAAATTAGGTTGGATGCTACAGATCGCAAACTAGATATGTATAACTATTTATTTAAATTAATAGAACTAGATGAAAACTGAATTGTTAAAAGTAAAACATGCTGTTGAAGAGTATACAGGTATTGAAGATCTTGGCATTAAAGATCGATCACATGAAATAGCTATGGCTAGATGGTTATACTGTAAATTAGCAAGAGAATATGTAGGCGCAACTACAATTTTAATTGGCAAAACCATTAACAGAGATCATTCAACCGTTGTTCATGCGCTTAAAAGTTTAGACTTTGAATTTGCGTACAATAAAGATTTACAGACTAAATACGACGATCTTTCGATAATAGTTATGTCAACAATTAAAACGTTCACAATCGAAGATATTGATAAAAAAATATCTGATCTTCAAAATACGTTAAGTAAATTAAAAATACAACGCAAAAAAATAATTGATGAATCTACTTACACAGAATTCGAAAATCAAAAAGACGTCCAAGTATTTTGGAGTTAGGTTGTTTAATTGGACATTGCCAGCATACAAATCTAAATCAGGTAAAATGATCTGCCCCATGGCGGGCGACTGTGCTAAGTTTTGTTATGCCCGCAAAGGCGCGTACATCTGGTCTAACGTAAACAAAGCTCATGAAGAACGTTATGAGTTTAGTAAGACAGACGAGTTTGTGCCAGCTATGATTAACGAGATCAAACGTAAGAAAGCTGACTACATCCGCGTTCATGATTCTGGCGACTATTATAGTCCAGCATATATGGCCAAATGGTTTGAAATAGCTACAGCATTACCCAACGTAAGGTTTTATAGCTACACAAACATGTTTGATCTTGTGCAGCGGTCATACGTGCCTGATAACTTTGACTTTATATTCTCAGACTCAGGTAAACAATCGCACATGATTAATCCTCGCGTCCATAGACACACAAAGATATTTTCTGTGGGTTCAGATATGAATGGCTATGTAAATGCATCAGAATATGATTTATACGCAACTAAATGGTTTAGTCCAGATAATAACAAAGTTGGTTTAATATACCATTAATGGAGCAAGTAATAGAACTTAGAGAACAATTAGAACAACTAGCAATCATCAAGCAAATGTTTGTCGGCGTTTATATCGTCGGCATTATTGAGGTTGCATTTATTTTGCTATACACATGCAAGACTTCGACTACGACAAGTTAGCCGATCTTATTGTTGACAAATTGGTTGAGAAGCAACAGCAGCTTGATCGTGAACAAGAAGAGACTGAGCATCAAATTGCTGAGCTGACACGATTAGAAACATTAATAGGTTTATATGAAGAACAAGAAAAATTTGAAAAAGCAGCAATTGTAATGCGCAAATACCAAAACTTACGCGCACGTTTAATTAAAAAAGGAGTAATCAATTCTTAAAATAAATTTTTTATATTTGTAAAATACAAGGTTGTCATAGTTTCCATAATTAGTTTAGTTTAGTTAGTTAATTTTGTTTTTCCAGTTAGTTTGCCCTGTAGTTATAACCTTGTCTACGGGGCTTCTAACAAACTAATCAAAACTGTGACAATAGGGTATAAGATATAATAGATAGGGGCTAATGTCACACAATTTGGATTATTTGCATCGTAACAAAATAATATACAGGCGATATCCAATTAATGATCAGCCAACAGCAAAGTACCAATGGGGTTGGTATTATGAAAACGGAACACATGAATATTATTCTTTGTTTCATAGTAAAAGCTTAATTACATCATATAAGTCTTTGCATTGGCACTTATATGTTTTACTATATTTAAATCAAAGTTTAACAGAAGAAAAATTTATAGATCTTGCAAAGTTTATTACAAATAGATCCAATGGTTTTATCAGTTTCAATATCAGTGATAGGGATCTTGACATCATCCTTAAGAAGGTTTTAGAAATTGATTTAGATACACAACCAAAAAATAAATTAAGAAAAGTTATATTCAAAGACGGTACAGGTTTAACCGTAATAGAAAAACTTAAAATTACCGGAAGTTTAATCGGTCGAAATAAAAATGCTTCTGAGAGTGATATATATGAAATAATGTTGTATATTCACGAGCAAGGTGAAAAGATAACAATACAAAAGTTGTCTAAAGCCTTAAACGTAACAACAAGAACTATATATCGTAACATGCCAGAAACATTGAAAAAAGAAAAAGACCAATTAAATGAAGAATTACAACTTAGAAAATTATCTAAGGTATAAACGCGACTTAGAGGCGTGTATGCCTGAAGACAAACCGTGGAATGAATATACACGAGACGAATTAATTATAAAACTTATGCCTTTTGCCATGGAAATAGCAAGAACATTTTCAACATCAGATCAAGCATCAGGCGTAATGACTATAAATGATATTATACAAGAAGCTAATTACGGATTAATAGCAGCTGTAGATCGTTTAGACTGGAACATTATAAACATGAATGATGATGTAGAAAGACAGATCAAAGGCTTTGTATCAAAACGAATAAAAGGATCCGTTAGACGCAACATAGACATTAACAGGGGAGATATACGTATACCCGAACACAAGTTAAATGAGATACGTAAAAACGAAGGAAAAGATCGTGAGCTTGTAGAAATGTTTTTTAACTCTATATTTTCTAGTATAGATGAAAACGAGGACGAAGAAAAACCTTTTGATATAGAAGACAAATCAAAGGAATATAATATTAACTTACTTAACAAATATATATTATCTTTGATGAGGGAATACCTTAACGATCGTGAATACGATGTGTTGAGGATGAGTTTCGGATTAGACTGTGATAAAATACCTGCTAAAAAAATAGCAAAACTACTTGATATTCAAGGTGTTGCTGACTTTGTTAGGGTATCTCAGATTAAACGTGAAGCCCTTGATAAGCTAATAGATAACGTAGACCCAAACCAAGTATTAGATTTTATAAATGATTAAACCATGAGCACCACACTTACCAAAACCGAAATGCTAAGAGAGTTGTACAAGAAATACAACCTCAACCAAGAAGACACATTCAAGTCTCCGCAAGGCTGGACAATTATTACAAGATCAGGTATTGATAAAATACAGGCAACTGCTGATATCAATATTGATTATGAAGTAATTGAATATACGCCTGGTGAATCAGCCGCTGTTAAAGCTGTTGGTCAGTACGGAGAGCAAATTATAACTACGTTTGGAGAGGCATCACCTAAAAACTGCCGCCAAAGTTATGTACTTGCTATGGCTGAAAAACGAGCTATGTCACGTATCGTGTTAAAGCTTACAGGCTTCTACGCGTTAGGCGTGTTTGGCCAAGATGAATCAGAGGATTTTGTTGACGCAAGTAAATATGAACTAAGAAAACAATTATAATATGAGCCAAGCCAAAGCGCTTGACCGTCTGAAAAATGACGAGGACTATTACGGTGAATTTGGAAAGAAGTACCTATCAAACTCTGATATTGGTACTCTTTTCAAAAACCCGTTAGATCTAGGTAAGCCAACCGAAAAAACAGTTCCAATGCTTATTGGCGGTTACTTACACACGTGTATACTTGAACCTGAAAAACTACATAAGTTTAAAGTTGTTAAGGCTAGTAGCAGAAACAATAAAGAATACAAAGAGGTATCTCAAGGTGAACTAATACTGCTTCAACATGAAGTTGATGTTATTGAAAAGCTTAGGGATATTATACTTGATAACGATATTTGTAGAGATCTTATTCAGGCAGAGGGTAATGAATATGAAAAGCCTGGCGTTACAGAGTTGTTTGGAAACAAATGGAAAGGAAAAGCTGACATTGTAAACCACAGTGAAAAGCTTATCATTGACATCAAGACAACCTCAGATATAGATGGTTTTAAATGGAGTGCTAAAAAGTATAATTACGATAGCCAAGCTTATATTTACAGGCACCTGTTTGGCTATGAATTTATTTTTATTGCTATCGACAAAACTTCATATAAAATTAATATATTTGAATGTTCAGATAATTTTTATCTAGCAGGAGAAGATAAAGTGCAAAGAGCAAGTCACATATATGATTTGTTTTATAAAACAGAAGGGTTTGACCCTAAACAGTATTTAGAAACCAATACATTATAGATATGGCAATTATTTTAAAAACAAGTATTAATCTGTCTGACATACCGAAAGACAAGATTATCGATGGTAAAAAAGGTAAGTATTTACCTTTGACTATTACCATCAACAATGAAAAAGACAAGTTTGGTAACGATGGACCTATAACGGTTGCTCAGTCAAAAGAGGAGCGTGATGCCAAAGAAGCTAAAACTTATTTAGGCAATGTACAAGTCGTATGGACTGATGGTGTTGTACCACAACCAACTCCACGTGACGGACAACCTCAACAACAGGCTGCGTCTCCTGTAGCAAACGACGATCTACCATTTTAATTTAATTTTCAGTTTAAGACATGCACGTTAACAACGTAGAGATCAATGGATTTGCGATTGAAAAATTCAATCAATATGAACTTGAAGTGGGTAAAACACAAGGTACTTGTCCTCTGTGTTCTCACGATAGAAAACCCGAGAATAAAAAGCTTAAGTGTGCTAGTTATGATTGGGAACGTGGTCTCGGAACATGTCACAACTGCCATCAAACATTTCAGCTACATACTTATAAGCGTCGAGGTGAAATAGATAAAATCTATGAAACTCCCGATCATCAATCACCACTCATCCAAAACCCGAAAGTTGTAGCTTGGTTTGACAGCAGAGGTATATCTCTTCAAACCCTTAATGATTTAAAAGTCAGCGAGGGTTTGGAGTTTATGCCACAAACGGGTAAACAAGAAAACACAATTCAGTTTAATTACTTTATAGGTAATGAACTAGTCAACATCAAATACAGAGATGGTAGAAAAAACTTTAAGCTTTTTAAAGGAGCTGAAAAAGTATTTTACAACATTGATGCCACTGTAGGTTATAACACCGTTGTTATAGTTGAAGGTGAAATGGATGTTCTTTCATTTCATGAAGCTGGTATTAAAAACGTTGTTTCTGTACCTAATGGAGCTACACTTACTAATAACAACTTAGATTATCTTGATAGCTGTATAGATTATTTCTCTGATAAAGACAAAGTCATTATAGCTGTAGACAACGACGAAGCAGGTCAAGCGTTACAGTCTGAACTAATACGACGTCTTGGCGCAGAGTTGTGCTATACACTCAGTTTCGACGACGTCAAGGACGCAAACGATTATTTACAAAAATATGGAAAACAAAAACTGGCAGAGCATATATCAACCGCCTAACCAGTCCCGCTTGAGAATGTTACAACATTTAAAGACATCGAGCACGAGATCGTTGATTTCGTCAATAACGGTTTTAAGCCTGGATATCAAGTTGGTCTTGATAACTTTGACCGTATCTTTTCGACTTATACTGGTCAGTTTATTACTGTCACTGGTATTCCTTCTTCCGGTAAAAGTGATTTTGTCGATCAAATGGTTGTCGGATATAATAAGCTATATGGCTGGAAAACAGCGTATGCTTCTCCAGAAAATGCACCTACTTACTTACATGCCCACAAGCTATTTAGAAAAGTGTGGGAAGGAATGCCTAGTAAGACAGACATTGGAAGCGCAAAGTGGGAACAAGTAAAAACACATATAAATGATAATTTTTATTTCATTGATATGGACCGTTATTCGTTGGAAGCGGTCCTTAGAAAGGGAGCTGAACTCGTAAAACGCAAAGGCATTAAATGCTTAGTTATTGATCCATTTAACAAAGTAAGAGACGTTGATGCTAAAACAGAAGACGTCAATAGATACACAATGGAGTACTTAACTAAAATTGAAACATTCTGTAAGAAATATGATGTTTTAGTTATAGTAGTAGCACACCCAACTAAAATGTACAAAGACAAAGATGGACAGATTGAAGAACCTACAATGTACAACATTAAAGGTGGAGGTGAATGGTATGACGCATCTTACCACGGTATATTAGTTCATCGTGACTATGAAGCTAAAACTGTTAAAGCAAAAGTGCTTAAAGTTAAGTTTCAAAACCTAGGTGAAAACGGAGCTGAGGCTCATTTTAAATGGGAACCTAAGTCTGGATGTTTTATACCGCACGAACCTGTATTAATAGAAAACGAAGCAATGCCTTGGGAATAATATGGCCAAGAAAAAACACTGGACAACTAGCAGTTTATTAGCGCCCGATTATGGAGAATACGAACCAAACAAAGAAGAACGATTTGCATTGTACTGGTGTACAGACAATAAAATCATTATATATGCTGACAGTAACGAGAATGGACCATGGCACATTAATATCAAAATCAAAGAGAAAATACATAAGTCTCCAGAAAGATACGACAGAAACGAAGTAATTAAAAAAATATTCGAATTTTATTTATACTATGCAAACAAATATAGACCTGAGGACGAACTTTGAAAATGCAACTCACGCGTTTGAATACTGGCTTGAAATTATTAAACACAGTGGTATTAAATTTCAAAACACAAAAGCTTTATTTAATATAGGTTTTTGGATTGAAAATCCATTAGATAATGTTGTTTATCACCGCGATAGACCTTGGAACCAAAAGTATGCTGACGCTGAATGGGAGTGGTATTTATCAGGTGACAATAGGCTTTCTACTCTTGGCGAAATATACGGAAAAGTACCAGCTATTTGGCAGCGTATGGCTGATGAAAATGGGCGCGTAAATTCTAATTATGGATCACAATGGAGACGTAATAATCAACTTGAATATGTAATTAATCTTCTTGAACGCGATCCGCAAACACGGCAAGCCTCTATAAGCATCTATGATGCTAAAGAAAACATTGATTATGCTTTTGATACGCCCTGTACTTATGCCGTAAACTTTTATATAATGGACAATAAACTCTACATGTCCGTTATGATGCGTTCCAATGATTTATGGTACGGTTTTCCTAATGACCAGTATTGCTTTTCAAAGCTGCAACAACTTGTAGCTCAGAGGCTGTCTATTGACGTTGGTCAATACTATCACTTTGTTAACAATTTACACCTATACAATGACAGACTCTAATAAAAAATATTATATTTACCATATACCAGGCCAGAAAGTTGGTGTGACAACAAATCCCAGGTTGAGAGTTGAGCAGCAGCAAGGATATAAACCTAACCAATATGAAATACTTCTTACGACAGAAGATATAGATGAGGTTTCAATTAAAGAAATAGAGCTTCAACAGATGTATGGTTATAAAGTAGATCGTAAACTATATAAAAATCTAAATAATAAAGAAATGAAATTAAATGCAACAGAACAAACAACGACGTTTCCTGTTTCAATAGATGATCTTCCTGCTTTCTTAGAAGAAAATATAGGTCATACTTGGACAACACATCTGGGTCATTTTGAGTTAACAGAAGAAGCTAATCGCTGGATAATAAGCAATATATTCAGATCACAATATACACCCGATCGTTGCTACATATATAATAAGGCTTTTTATGAGGCTTTTATTCAGGGAGGTCCTATGGATCAGTTCAACGATGAAAAGTCCCTTATAGGAGGTCTAACGATGCCAGATAAGTCTACTATCGGCCCGTCAATGAGGGATATATTTCCATTGATCAGACAATGGGCAGATGAACGTGGCATATATGATAAAGGAGATGAAAAAACGCAGTATGTTAAACTTATGGAAGAAGCCGGAGAGCTTGCTCAGGCTATACTTAAACAAAACAAAGAAGAAGCCGTTGATGCAATTGGCGATATGGTTGTTGTTCTTACTAACCTTGCAGTATTCGTTGGTGTTGATATTGAGGATTGCGTCACATCAGCTTATAACGTAATTAAAAGTAGAAAAGGTAAAATGTCTAATGGAACATTTGTAAAGCAATTATGAATAAAAAAGAAATAGCTTTTAGAGATCCAGTTGTAGAACGCGTAGTAGATAAATTTGTTGAGCGTTCTAATGTTGGTTTTAAAAAATACAAAAGCACGTTGCATGATGAACGTACATCAGGTAAAAAAGATTTACTTGGTTATTTAAATGACGTTCAAGAAGAACTTATGGATGCAATATTATATATTCAAGCCGCAAGAGAAGAGCTAACAGAGCTTGGGCAAGAAGAAATTATAAGACGTAGCAACCCTTGTTCAAATCATGCTTTTGAAGAAGACGACGAACGTATGGATATTATAGGTCAAAATGGAAATGATGGATTGCATTATGATGAAAGTCATGATGGATATATGCTAGATAATGACAAAATATGGGGAAGCGAGTGAGACAAAGAAAAAAAGGTCCTGTACAAGCTAAAAAGATAAAATATGATGGAATTAATTTTGCATCTGGCCTTGAAAGGCACATGTACATGGCTTTAAAAGCAGCAAAAATAAACGCACAATACGAAGGTGAAACTTACACGCTACTTGACGGTTTTGATTTTACGTCTGAATGCTATGAAAGGCAGTCAAATGGTAAAGGTGATTTTGCTAATCGCGGTAATAAGCGTGTACTTCCTGTTAAGTATACTCCAGACTTTGTTGGCGATGGCTTTATTATTGAGTGTAAAGGGCGTGCTAACGAATCTTTTCCTATGCGCTGGAAATTATTTAAAAGGTATATACAAGAAAATATGCCGAATATTACATTGTACAAACCACAAAATCAAGACGAATGTCACAGAGTAATAGAGCTAATTCTCAACGCGAAAAAGAAGTAGCTAAGCTTCGTTATGTAGGAAGACAAATAGATAAGTTTATTAAGTCTTCTATTGATCAAAAAGGCTATTTAAAATTTAAAGAGCTAGTTGAAGTTCAAAATTATTATAACATAAAAGTGTATGGTTAAAGCAAAAAAGGCAAATCTGGTCGTGTTTATACCTAAGCCTAAAAAAAGAAGAAAAAATATAAACGCAAAAACTAAATCAAGCAAAATTAAAACAAGCAAAAATTATGTCAAAAGATACAGAGGACAAGGGAGGTAGAGAATGGGAGATCAGTATAGGCTTTTATCCGGGTATATTATTTGGATCTAGAGTTTATGAAGAGCCAGAGTATGATACCTGGGTTTTCTATTTACCATTTGTAGATATCGCTTTAATTATTGAAAAATAAATATGGGATTATTTGATGAACGTGTAGCCTATAAACCTTTTGAGTATCCAGTTTATTATACAGAAGGTTGGCTAAAACAAGCACAGGCATTTTGGTTGCACACTGAGATACCAATGTCTGGTGATGTTAAAGACTGGAACGAAAAATTAAATAAATCTGAAAAGAATTTAGTTGGTAATATACTGCTTGGTTTTGCGCAGACAGAGTGTGCGGTATCTGATTATTGGACACAAAAGGTAGTTAGTTGGTTTCCTAAACACGAAATACAACAAATGGCTATGATGTTTGGTAGTCAAGAAACTATCCATGCTGTAGCTTACTCGTACTTAAACGAAACACTTGGGCTTGATGATTTTGAGGCTTTCTTACATGATCCAGCAACAATGGAAAGATTTGAAAACCTTGTAGCATGTGAAAACAACGACCGTGTTGGTATTGGTAAAAGTTTAGCTATATTTTCTGCGTTTGCAGAAGGTGTTTCTCTATATAGCGCGTTCGCTGTGTTGTATAGTTTTCAGCTTCGTAATCTTCTTAAAGGTATTGGTCAACAAATGAAATGGAGTGTGAGAGACGAAAGCTTACACAGTAAGATGGGTTGCCAATTATTTAGGCATATGTGTGAAGAGCAACCAGACTTATTGAGCGCGTGTAGAGAAGACGTAGTTGCTGCTGCTGACGCGATGCATGATGCAGAAATGAATTATATTGACAAAATGTTTGAGATGGGAGATATTGAAAACCTCAAGTCTTATGATCTTAAGCAGTTTATTAAAAAACGTTTAAATGAAAAGCTTATTGAGCTTGGGTACACAGAACTAAATGCTTATTTTGATTACGACTCAAAAGCAGCAGACAATCTTGAGTGGTTTTATCATTTAACTGGAGGAGTAACACACACTGACTTTTTTGCTATTAGACCTACAGATTATTCTAAAGCAAACGAAGGAGAAGACTGGGACGATTTATTTTAAAAATATGTGGAATAACGATTGGATTAAAGGCGAGGATTACCCTATTTGGGGCGATACCGATGTATACAAAAAAACAATAACAGGAGGTTACTTGTTACCATGGGAAACCCCAAGAGATGCGTATATGCGAGTTGCGTCAACTGTTGCTAGAAGGTTGTACAAACCGGAACTTGCTGAAGTATTTTTTGACTATATATGGAAGGGCTGGCTAAATCTAGCTTCGCCAGTTCTTTCAAATACAGGTACTGATCGAGGATTACCTATATCGTGCTTTGGTATTGATGTAGGTGATAGTATTCAAGAGATTGGTGCTAAAAACTTAGAAATGATGCTACTAGCTAAACACGGTGGGGGAGTTGGTATAGGCATCAATATGATTCGTCCTGCCGGAGCTAAAATAACAAACAATGGAACATCTGACGGAGTGGTGCCGTTTTGCAAGATTTACGATTCAACTATACTTGCCACTAATCAAGGATCTGTCCGACGAGGAGCAGCATCAGTTAATATCAATATTGACCACCCCGATTTCTTGGACTGGCTTGAGATTAGAGAGCCAAAAGGTGACGTTAATAGACAGTCGCTCAATCTCCACCAGTGCGCTGTGGTCGGTGATAAGTTTATGCGAAGACTTGAACAAGGAGATATTGATGCTAGGACGCGATGGGGAAAGCTATTACAAAAACGTAAAGCAACTGGAGAACCTTATATCCTTTTTAAAGGAAATACAAATAAAAGTAATCCAAGAGCATACAAAGACAACGGACTTAAAGTTCATATGACAAATATATGTTCTGAGATAACATTACACACGGATGAAAACCATAGTTTTGTATGTTGTCTTAGTTCAGTTAATATAGCTAAATATGATGAATGGAAAGACACTAACCTTATATACCACAGTATTTGGTTTTTGGATGGCGTACTTGAAGAGTTTATTCAGCGGGCGAAAGGGCTTAAAGGCTTTGAAAATAGTGTGCGTAGTGCCGAAAAGGGAAGGGCTCTTGGTTTGGGAGTTCTGGGATGGCACACTTATTTACAGCAAAAAGGAATACCATTTGAGGGTATGCAGGCACAATTTGAAACAAGACGCGTTTTTAGTCAACTTAAAATTGAATCAGAGAGAGCTTCCCGTGACCTTGCTGAGGTATATGGAGAACCATTATGGTGTAGGGATACAGGGTTTAGAAATACACACCTTAGAGCTATTGCACCCACGGTATCTAATTCAAAACTTTCTGGAAACGTATCGCCGGGCATAGAACCTTGGGCTGCAAACGTGTTTACAGAACAGTCTGCTAAAGGAACATTTATTAGAAAAAATAAAGAGTTAGAAAAAGTCTTCAAAAAGATAGGTATTAATACCACTGAGACTTGGAACAAGATATTAGAAGATAAAGGATCTGTTCAAGATATTGCAGAGCTTGAAGATTACGGATATGTACAAGGTAAACTTGTAAAGCTATCTGAGTCTGCTGAAGATATTGAGAAGTATGGATTTGATACAATAAAAGACGTATTTAAAACATTCAAAGAGATAAATCAGCTCGAGCTCGTTAACCAAGCTGGTATTCGCCAGCAGTATGTTGATCAGTCTGTTTCTTTGAATCTCGCGTTTCCCTCTGTGGCTACGCCTAAATGGATAAATCAAGTTCATTTGGAAGCTTGGAAAAAAGGAATTAAAACGTTGTATTACATGCGAACCGAATCAGTGTTAAGAGGAGATATTGCTACAAAGGCAATGGATCCGGATTGCTTATCATGTGACGGATAAAAAAATAAAGGGGGATCTTTCGATCTCCCTTTTTTATTTGGTTAATATATTTGATAGTAGCAGTGAAACGCCTATAGCCGAACCTATTTTATAAAGCTTTTTAGTTCTTCTTTCTTTTTTTAAAGCTTTTTTAAGATCGTCAGATATTGATTGGTAGTTCAGTATTTGCTCGTCTTTTTGCTTTATAACTTGATTTCTATTTTCTATCTGTAACCTTAAGTTTTCGATAACCTCTTGTAGCGTCAATGATTTATCTTCAAGGGTTTTTATTTGCTGCCTTGTTACATCATACTGTACAAGAAGACCATCATATGTTACTAGATCTTTTACAACAAGTCTAGCTACGTTTTCACTTAATAGTATCTTTGTATCTATTTGCGAAAAACTTTTGAAGCTGATCATTGTTATAACGATCAATAGAATCAAGTTTCTTTTTAGTTTCATCTTGTATAACATCTATTTTATTATTAAGCTGTTCTATAGTATTATCATACTCAGTTACTTTTTCACTTAAAATAGCAGCTTTAACTATTAAGCTATCATTAGCTGTTTCTAATAGATTTATTTCAGATTGAAGCATATTGATCTGATCCTCATACTTCTGTATATCAAGCTTAGGTTGTTCTTTTAAAATAAAAAATATAACTAAAGTCGTAATACAGAGCAATATAATACTTGCTCTATTCATGTTTTATGCTACTAAAGCTTTTTTAAAAGCATCCCAATCAAACGCAGAGCCTGGATCTGTTTTACCTTGACCTTTACCTCTTACGTCGTCACCAGAACAGTCTGAGTGTCTAACTACGTTTTCTACAGGAATATTATACTCTTTAATCCACCATTGGCATACCTCAACAGCTTTGTCAAACTGAGCTTGAGTATAAGTGCCAGCTGTTTCAATAGCTTTTGAGAACGTACAGAAGTCATGTTCACCTGGCACTAATAGTTCAAAACCTAGAAAATGCCCGTTTAACATTTCTAAATCACCCCATTTAGATTTACCAGCATGTGCAGCTTTGTTAGGTGTTTCAATCATTTTCTCATAAGTTCCATTTGGATGAATGAAACCATGTACTGATAGGTTTACAGACTTTAAAAAGTCATGCGCTCCCATTGGACCCTCAGGCATTTTTAAATATTCTGCCATTGAGTGTACGATAATACCTTTAGGTTTTATAAATGCCATATTATTCTTTTTTACCAAATATTTTACCTGCTTCACCAATACCAAAAGATCCAAGCGTAATTATAACAAAACTGTTATAAATAAATTCTTGGACCACAAGATCTTTACCAATAAATCCTGTAACAATATCTGCAAGAGCAAATATTACCATAATTGCAAATGAAGCAAAACCAACAACTGATTTTTCGTTGATTTCGTTTTCGTCTTTAAAAATGTCTTTAAAAGCCATAGTTTAGTTTAGTTAGTTAGTTTTAAAATTGGAATCTGCTTCCTATAGTTGCCGCCCATGTCATAGGTAGGTTAGCCGTACTTTCTATAATATTAAATCCTAAGTTTACATAAAAGTTTTTAGTAAGATTAAAACTTCCACTTGAACCTATAATGAACATAGCGTTTGTATTATAAGTAAATTGTTTTGTACTCGTAGAATACATAACTGGATTTAAAGCCGTAGCCAGCATGGGTGAAACAGTGTACTTGTAAAAAACATAAGGCTTAGTAGCAAACCCTATCATTGTTGGCATAAACATAAAATCTTTTTGGATTTTCATCGCCATAATATTAGAAGCCCAACCAGCCGCTAAGTTATTTTTCATCAAATAAACCTTGCTTTTTCCAAAAGCCGCATTCAAAGTACCAAATGAATACATTGCGTTTAATGATGTAGTAACTACGCTTTTTACATTTCCACCCGTAGTTTTTGTTTTGTTTCCATCTCTAATAATCACCTGTTGTTCTTTATTCATAAAAGAAGTGGCTATATTGAGATTAAATTGCTGTAGGTTATCCCATATCATAATATTCAAGGAATTACTAGTATCACCAGATAAACTCGCTTGAGATAAGCCCACATTTGTTACTAAGTTTATAGAGCCATCTAAGGCAGACATTGTAGCTATGTTAGCGGCTACAATTACAGGGTTTGATTTTTTTGATCCCGACCCACTGTCTTCTTCATCTTCAGATTCTTCTCCATCATCATCATCATTTGAATCCTCTTCATTCTCACTTTCTTCTCCTTCTGAGCTTTCTTCTGTTGACTCGGAGTCATCTCCTGAACTATCGTTCCCCTCTTGACTTTCTCCTTCACTGGTTTCTCCCTGAGACTCTTGGCTGCCTCCGTCACCTCCTGAATCGTTGCTTCCACCGGAGTTAGAGGTTTCCCCTGTTCCTGCTGATGAGCTAGATTCAGTATTACCGCTTTGAGTCGCTGTACCACTGCTTTGACTTGTTGTATTCGTTCCTTGAGTTGGCGGGCTAACTGAACTAGCCGCTGTAGAGGCCGTGTTTTGTGTTGCATTTTGTGTAGTTGTTTGAGTTGCTGTTTGTGCGACTTGATTTGTAGAGCAAGGTGATAATGATTGCCACCAAGCATATGTTTCTTCTAACCAAGCCTGTAATTCACCAGACCTTACATCGTTAAAAGTAAACGATCTTGATCTGTTGTAAAAAACCACAACTGTAGAACCTTCAAGCGGTATGACTATTGTTTTTATTTCTCCAGTGCAGCGATCTACAAATGTCTGAACTAAAGATTGCGAGTGCGCCGATAAAATAAATAGAAAAAATAAATATAAAGTATACCACCATTTCATTAGTGATCAAATACGCCTTTGCGAATCATGCGTTTTACAACTTTCGCAACTGCAGTTTCTAATGCCTTTTTTGTAGACGTACCTATTGACGATTGATTAAATTTAACGTCTTCTAGGTTTTCATCATTAAGTAATGTTAGCTCTCTTGTTGTGGTTGCTTTTCCTAATCCTGAGCCAGTCATATATAAACCAGTCTCAGCATCAACCATTTTAACTTGCAAACCTAATCTTGTTACAAGCGTATTCTTTACACCATCTTTTAAATTAAGTGTTTCATCTTCTGATATAGAAAAATCATACACTTCTATATAACAAAAATACTTCGCAAGCATAATATTACCTACGATGTTGATCTCATTAGCCGTTAAGCCTCGTTGGCTAGCTTTATACTGCTTAACCATACGGTCTTTTATTTCATCTTTTGTTTCTACAAATTCAAAACGAAATGTTTCTTCTAAAAATGCTGTAGTAATATTTGTAAGTCCAAGTCCAACTCTGTAGTCTCCGAGCTCAGGGTATTGACTTAATACTTCGTCATTAACACCGATACTCAACAAAGCCACGGTCGTTGGATCCCCGTTGTATTCTGGGATGTCCCAGATTGATTCTCTTGATTCAAAATCTGCAGTGTAATCTTCTGTTACGGTTTTGCCTAAAACCTGTCCATAGAGAGCTCCTATTGAAGCCAACCATAAAAATAGAAATTTACCAATCAAGCCCTTCATCTTTGCGTTTTTCAGTTTCTGTTTTTTCTTTTTTAGGTTCTACATAAACCTTTTTAACTACAGTGTCTTTCTTTTGTTCAGGTATATTAATAATAATCTCTGGTTGCGCAACTTGTTCTTGTGTCGCAACTTCTTCTACCTCATCTTTTATACCAACTAAAGATTTTATTTCATCTATAAAAACGGTTGAAAGAGTAGTCAACACTACACCAACACCAGCTATTACTTGATTTTTTATTTGGGTTAAAAATCCCCCGCCACTTTCTTCGCTCATAATTTATATTTTTGAGAATATTTGATCACCTATTTTTTGATTAAACTCTGTTGTAACTTTTAACGTATAAGAAGACTTGGGCAAAGCATTCACGTACACTTTAAGTATGTTATCTCCTTGTGCCGCGGTTATTTTTTCTTGAGAAACAACTTTGCCAGAAATATCTTCTATTCTAATTCTATAAACGCCTTGAGAAGGTAGTTTAACATTGACGCTTACTTGATCTTTTACAATATAGTTCTCAAGTTTTAATCCAGCGTTTTCTTTAATAACTAAAGATTCTGGTACAAGATTATAAATATCGCCAATGTAAAACTCGTCTTTAGCACAAGAGGTTATAGCAATTAAGGCAAACAACGTGTATAGCAAATGTTTTTTCATATTATTGTATGTTTAGGTTTACTTTTGTTCCATTGTGTTTTACAGCGTCAGTAACTTTAAATGTTACAAGACCAGCTGTGTTTTGAATTGATACTTTCGGAACAAACACGAGTTTGAATGGTTTGCCTGTTTTAACGTTTTCCTCTTTTATATTTATTGTACCAAGATTTATTCTGCCGTCGTCAAAGTGTTTGGCAAAATTTGTCATAGTATTTCCAGTGTCAAAAATTATATCTTTAAACATTAGAATAGACTTGTCATAGCTTATGTTAAATTGCATGCCAGCCAAATCTTCTTTTGTTAAGTTTATTTCTAGTACTACCTCGCCGTTTACAAGTTCTGATACAATATCTAAATCAATTGTTTCTTGTGGTGCAGCCATAAGTATATTTGGCATCCTTCTTGATTTAGTTAAAGCTGATATTTCAGTGTCTGCATTTAAATTTGGCGTTGTCGAATGAGAAAGATCTGCATCACCCATTAATCCATGTGCAAAATTAAATGTGATAGGTTGATCATTTTCTAAGGTAAACGTTCTAGATGCTAACCATTCTTCTTCTGAATTTATAGGTGTACCAAATGTGTCAAAGAAACCAGATGTGTTCATTGACCCGTTTGCAAACGAAGTTATAGGATAAAATTCCTGAGCCTCACTGTTGTTTTGATCCGCAGCATTATCTAATACGCCAGCTATGTGCGCTAGTAAAGCATAACTGTCTTTAAAATCTACAGGATCGTTAGGACCTTGCTGATCTACGTTTGCTAGGCGTTTTTGTATGTTGTATTGAAAAACATTTCCTGTACCATCTGGCTCAGTGCCTATAGCTTGCTTAAATGTCTGCATTACATCAGAAACAGTTACAACATCATCTAGCCATTGAGGATATACGTTTGTTTGATTTTCTTGATTATACGTACCAGCTATAAAAACATTTACTATATAAGGTGTATCTTGTTTTAGTTCTGTTGTTATAAACTGGGCAGAAGCATTGAAATTACCTTGAATATAACTATATGATTGTTGAGTGCCTTCTTGCATTGATTGGTATTGCTCTAAGGTTTCAATAACAATCATGTAATCTGATATGTTTTCTGCGTTTGGAGTTTGTAACTGAAACGTTACTGTGCCAGCTGGGGTAGAGTTGCTAGCATTAAGATCCAATTCTCTTGATGGATCTGGAAACACGTCATAAGTATTAACGTTATTTGAATCTATAAGATACGCCCAGTTAAATCTAACAGCGTCAGTGTAGTCTGTAGCGTTAGTACCAGTGATATCTTTTATAGTAAACTGCTGTAAAAATAATTCAGGACCAATATCGTCTACACTTTGGATTGTAAATCTAGCTACGCCTTCATTTCCTCCTCCAGTATATGTCCATCCATTTTCATGCTGTTGAGTTAGTTCACTCCAATCATAACCAGGCGCGCTAACATATGTATATCCAGACCAATAATTATGAGTAAAACTCTTATTGTCTGGGGTTGTAAGTTGCCAGTTAGGTGTTCCTAATCTAGTTAGTTTATCTAAATCCCATCCTATATCAAACTGAAGTAGCCTTGCTGTGACGGAGTTAGTGTTATCTATTAATTGGTATTTTATTGTTATTGTGTCTCCTACTACAAATGGTCCTTGTTCTAGTATTTCATGTTTTAGGTTAAAACTTTGTCCAAATGTTAATACTGGGAACAAAAGTAGAAACAATAGTTTTTTCATAGTTTTAGTTTGTCTATAATCTGATTACATAATCTTTTTAAAGCTGTTGAAACGCTCTGCTGATTGAACGTTCCTTGATTATTTAATATGATTGTAGACGTAATAATATTGTCGGCTGTAGCTTTTACTTTTACTTTCTTGCCATTGAACCGACCTTCAGCTATTATCTCAACTTGGTTGTTCGTTTTTGTGAAAACAGCCGCGTTGGTACTGGTTCTTTTAACGTCAAAATATAATAAATCGACCTCTAGGATCGATTCACTATTTTCAACTAGATCATAACCTTGATCCTGTACGAGCTCTTCTAATATGCTCTTAATACCAAATTCCAGGTTTCTATTTCCAATTAAATCTCCATGTACTATTTTATTGCTAATCTTGCCAATGGTTATTTCTTGGGAATAAACACAAAGACTTAATAATAAACTACTTACGCTTATTAGCCATTTCATACCACTTATGTATTGTATAGCCTATAGAGACTACTAACAGTAATATTTTTAAGGTCATTTCTATAGCCGTAAAAGACATGACTAAAGAAAAGCCATTAAGTAAATATATTTTTAAATCTTGTAAATCCATTTTTTTATTTTATTATTTTTAAAAACCTATGCTTAGCTTTTCTTTTTCAGACAAACCTTCTAATTTTTTAGCTTTTTTAGTTTTAGACTTTTCTGATCTTATTTGTTTTTTTACTTCAGCTGCTTTTTCTCTTTGACCACTGACTCCTAAGTCCCACGTATTCCAACCAGCTAATAATAATATTTTATGAAGAGTCTCTGTTTGCTCGTCATGAGCTGCTTTTATATTTCTTATTTTATTTAAAATCCTATCAGCTGGAATGTTGGCACCTACAGAAACTCCATTGGCTATAATGTCTAGTGCTGGATTATCAATATCTGCACCCATTCTTTCATGAACACCTTTGTTGTATCTATAAGAGTCTATCATTGCACCTATTTTTCTAGCTTTAATTCCTATTGGTGCAGAAACATTGGCTATTTCTATCATAGTATACATATGATCGGCTCTACCCTTGCCTTCAGAGCTTCTACGCTCTTGCTCTATAAATTCCATAGTTGCATTTTTAACCATAGCAACTACGGCGCCATAAACACCCGTACCTCTTAATATAGTGTCTAAAGAGTTATTAATTACTCGTTGAGTTTTAGTTTTTAATAATTCTTCTTCTTCCTCATCGTCAGGGAACATAAACGCAAATATTGCATTTTGTAACACAGAGAACATTATGTTCTGCATAGTGAAATAATAAGCAACCCTAGATAATTTTTGATATTTATTCCCTCTACCAGCTAGAACGTCTTTTATTTCTTTTGTCTGTATACGCGTCATTTGACCTGTTATGTTTTGAAAAGCTAAAAATAACTTTCCAAACATACTTACTTGCTGCTTAGACAGCCTGTCTGGTCTTGAAGATTGTTGAGATTCTTCTGTTTTTCTAACAAAATCTCTAAATGCTTTTTCTTGAGCTTGTTCTTCTGTAAGACCTTGTTTTAAGTAGGCGTTAACTTGATTTCTATAATAAGAAGCACCGCCAAAAGATATAGCAAATGCATCACCAGCCTGGGTAAATGAAAAACCAACTTGTAAAAGCTTAGATATTATAGATCTTGTACCGACTGCTCCACCTGCGTTTAAATCATCGGCTAAATCTTGCATGTTTATTTCTGTAGAAAGACCACCTCTTCTTTGGGCTAAATACTCACTTTTCATTAAGAACATAAAGTCTTCCCAGAATTGACGTTGATCTGCAAAAGCTTTCGATGCGGCTATAAGATTGTTGTTTTCTAAATCTATATAGTTTGAAAACGATATAGTTTGTAGTATTGCAGATCTAGTATGGAAGAACATCGTAACACCGACAGAACCTCTAAACCAGTTCCATAGCGCGCCAACTTGTGGATCAACGCCAGAACTTCTGCTTCTACCAGTTTCCATTCTGTACAGAGCATCGCCCAGCGCGTTTCTAAATTCTTTACCATAAACAGCCTCTACTTTATTCATGAAATCATCACTGAATATAGCGTCTTTAGCTTCATTAAACTTTTCGAAAAATCTTTGTCTATCTTTCTTGTTTAATATTTCACTTATATCGTTAGCTAGTCTACCAGCTGTAAAGTTTTTAGGGTCTTCAGGTACAATCCAAAATTCTTCGCCACTATTTAACTGTCTTAAGTCATTGGCTAAATCAAGAAGATCAGTATTGTCATTAACATACATCATCATGTCGTTAACTTGACTTTGAGATAATCCTAACTGCTCAGCAGTCACACCAGCTTTAGTATACAAGTATACCCTTAAAATCATGTCATTATCAAATGGACCCATGACTTTTTCTTTTAAGGTTTTGAAAGTTTGCTTGTGCTTTTTTCTTATGTTTTCGTAATGACGTTGTTTAGCAATCGTGTTTTTATTCATTGCTATAGAAGCGTCGTCAAACAGATCAAAGAAATTTTCTTTAAACCAAGTGTGATCTTCTTCTCCTAATTTTCCTTTTCTATAGAAATCTTGAACAAGTCCATGCGCGTCATCTGCGCCAGGAGAAATAATACCCCTGAAAAACTTCTTTCTTGTTCTTTCTAGTGCTTTAGCTTCAGATTTAGTAATAACTTGTGTGGCTTTTATTTGCCCACCAGTTTTTGCTTCAATCATTTGTTGTGGGCGAAGTGATCTTGCGTCTGAAACCGTTGTTTCTTTATTTGATACAGGATCTTTGATTTTTATTTTGTTTTCTATAGGCTCAACTTTGATATCAAATCTAGTTAGTCTTTCTAGTGGATCATCTGTAAGTATATTAAAATTAGGGCCATTAGATTGCTTGTAATCTGTTTTGTTTATTTTTTGATTTGCTATTTTAGTAGAAATATAAGCAGCCACGCCTTTTTCAAGTATTTCTCTAATTTTTTCTGTTCTACCAGCCAGTATTTCTTCTTTAAGCGCTTGATACGTAGTCTCCGTTGTTGTCACATGCTCATATGTCCATCCTGTTCCTTGTTTTATAGATTCAGTACTTTTGTCTTCTAAAGATGAATCAAAATCTGATTGTATATATTTTAATCTAGCGGAAAGTCTTAAAGGAGAAATTGATGATTCTTTTTGAAGTCTAAGAATTAATAATAACTCATCTATTCGGCCAGATTCAATCATATCTGTAATAAAAACCGTTAAAGAGTTTATGTTTTTATCTGTTCTATCACTTATTACTTGTATGTTGCTTTTATTTTTTAATTCAACACCTATATCTCTAGCCGCTGTTTTAGAATACAAGTAATCTAAGATATTTTTAGCGCTGCCTTTTTTATTTATAGTATCTCTAGTTTTTGGCCCAAGAGGAGAGGTGCTTAATTTTTTACTTATATTATTAGTAATGTAGACGATTGACTTACCACTACCAGAACCTTCTGTCTTATATTGTATATTTTTATCTTTTATATTAGGTATATTTTCAAGCATCCAATTTAACGTTGCATCTGCATCAGTAAAATCAACTATACTTTTAGTAGTCGTTTCTTTTAATGGCTTTATAACGTTGTCGTAGAATATTTTTAATTTTTCTATTTTTTGTTCTACGCTAAGGTTTTCTAAACTTTTATTAAAATTAGAAACAATTACAGGTAGTTTTTCTTTTAATGCTTTATCAAGAACATCTGTTACAGCGTTTACTGCTTTTTCAGCGTTTTCTTCGGTAGCATCCTCTGGTTTTTTAAATATACTTTTAAAAACACTAGTTATTTTGTCAAATAAAGATTCAATACCAAGATCGTTAACTGTTTTTTGCGCTGCTGCGTCTACTGCTTTATTAAAGCCCATGCCTCTTTTTAGCAGTTTTGACAGTGTTTTAGCAAAAACCTCTACAATAAAAGTGGCCATACCAAGAGGACCACTAAATAATTTTCCTTCTCTAAATTTTTCTAAATTTTCAGATAATTGATCTAGTCTCTTAATAGCCAACGCTATAGATCTTTCAAATCCTCCAGGAACTTCTTGCCCTAATAATTCTTGAGTTTGTCTAAATCTTGTTGCTACTTCTGGATTTAAAATAACTTTAGCTGTAGCGTCTTTGCCAAGTTCTTGAGCAACAATTTCAGCAAGCTTAACTTTTCTATTAGAAGCTAATGAAGCATAAACGTCTTCGCCTGTAAAATAATCGGCAAACTGCTCAGGCGTCATTTGTGCTTTCTTAAAAACACCCTTACCTACAGCGGTTCTTTCTCTAACTTGTCTACCAGTTTCATCTGTAACAGCCTCAAACATTCCAGGAAGTCTTTTATTAAAAGCCTCTTGAGGTATTTGATCAAACAAGGTGTCAAAATTATCTATAAGATATTGCCTAAATTCTTCTTTCTTTTTACCAAATTGTTCTTTTACTATTTCTGTAAACTTGTTTTTAAAAGCTTCAGATAATTCTTTTACAAACTTTGGATCTGATACAGGCGGAAGCTTTGTGGCTAATACACTTGCAACGCCAGTTTCTATTTCAGAAACTAAATCAGCTGGCATAGAAAGATCTTTGGTCATAGATTTAGAAGCTTCTTGCTTAACAACTTCTATATCTGACTCTTCTGCCATTATATCTCTTCTTTCAGAAACGTCTTCTTTAAATACAAAACCTCCATCAGCAGCCTTTTCTGTACCTTGTTCAAATATCCTTGGAAGTCTTTTTGGTAAGTTTTGTTTTAAATATGCACCAAATGGAACGCCGCTTTCTGGATTATAGGTATTTATTAGCTTAGAATATTCTTCATAAACAGCACTTTCAAACATGTCTCTGGTAAAACCAGAGGCTTCTGCGGTGGCTGGATTAAATTTGCTATTAATAAGGTTATTTACAAGCCCCATGTTATTTAAAGCAATTTCATTTCTTGCTCTATCTATTTGAGATGGCTTTGATTCTGGGTTTGTTATTATACCGAATAACTCTTCGTTTTTATTTGATATATCTATATTCTTTTGAGATATATTTTCTTTTGCTTTGTCTACTACGTTTTTTATTCTATTTAAAGCTTGCTTGTATTTGTCTTTATAATTATTATAGAGTTCATTATATTCTGACTCATCTATAATGCCGTCATTTAAATCTTGTCTAAGTTCATTTACTTTTTCAACATGTGCTCTAGACAGTTTACTCGCATCTTTTATTTCGTCGTAATCTTCTTCTTCAAAAGCATCAAAAAAACCAGCTTGATTAATAACCTGACCTTTTAATTCTTGCTCTTTTTGTTGTATCTGCTCTTCAAAAATTTTAATCATTTCTGGATTAGTAGCAGTGTTCTTTTTTTCTATAAGATCAGCTATTTCGTCAGTAAGTTTTTCAACTTTACCCTCGTCCATAACATATCTAGTGGTTGCTAATGCTCTATAAGCATCAGGACCAAGTTTGTCAATAGCGGCTTTACTAGATGATATAACTCCAGTACCAACAAGACCTTGCAAATAAGTTTCTAAACCTTGCTTGCTAAAAGCAAAATCAAATGCATCTTGAGCAGATTTTAATACCTTAGTTGGCACAGAAACGCCGTTTATTACACTTTCAATTTCTAGATCATAGTTAGCACCAAGAGATGATGTAGCTGTTTCTAAAGCTCCTTGAATCCACTCTGTTCCACCTTCTTTATTAGAGTTTATTAAAATACTTTTTGCTATTTCTTTTTTGCCAGAAGAAGCTATATTCTTAGTTAAAAATTTGGTTGTTCCTTTTAAAGCATATCTTTCAGCTAATGCCGCAGGAACAGCTAATGTAGTGGGTAACCAAAAATCAGTGTCTTTATCTTTTATTAATTGCTCTACAGCATCTTCTTCAGATAAGTCTTTATATTTAGACTTGGCTTTCTCTACATTATAGTTAGTTACCATACCACCTATCATTTCAGCCATTGGTAAATATCCTCCACTTGCCAAGCCTGTTGCTATAGAAAACCCAACTTCTGAACCCGCGCCAGTTATAGCAGCTAAAAGAGTTGCTGGGCCTTTTACATCTGTCAAACCCACAACTTGCTTTGTTCTTTTTTCAGCTTCTAAAAATTCTTTGGATACTTCTGCTTTTGATTTGTCTAAGTCAAATCCTAAGTTATCCAACATTTCTAAGGTTCCGTAAGATATACTAGTATAAAATCTTTTTAATCTTGGAGACGTAAAAAACCTAGCTTGGCCCTGTAACATTGGCATGTTAGAAGATAAAGCTGCTACAAAAGGATCGTCTTCTACTAAATCTTCATTATAAAAATTACTTACGATGTTAGAAAAGCTTTGCTTGGCAATATTAATATCTTTTTTAGCTTTGTCAACGTCTTCTTTGATAGCTTCGGATATAGGTCGTTCTGTTCTAGCTTTATGTTTAGCTAAAGCAGAATCTACATTTTCTCTTGTAAAAGGTAAACCACTTGTTGATAATTCGTTTCTTACAAGAAAAGGAAGTTTTCTTTTTTCTTCGTTATTTATTTCTTGTAACTCCAATGAAGTATCTTCCGATTTGGAAGCCATATCGGGTGCTGCAGTTGTCTCCACAGGCGCACCCGGAACCTGCGGTGGTATCTTTCCCGGCTGACTAGTTTCTACCTTGACAGCGTTGGGATATTTTTCTAAGAATTTATTTTCTAAATCTTCGGGAACATTATAAAGCTCGCCGTTAACGGTATATTCTAACATGAGTTTTTATTTAATTAGATCCATCAAAAGTTTTAACAGGTCTTTGCTTTCCAAAGTTTTCACTAATAGCAAAATTGCCTGTTTGTAGTCCTATCTGTGTTTCAAGACGCTGTTTTCCTTGGATCATCTGCTTATACTCGTTTGAATGACCAAGCAAATTGTATAATTCTTCTTCGGTTATTTCATCCGGCGTACCCATACCTGGTTTTTGAAAAAAGTATTTTCCTTCTATCTTTCTAAATCTATAATTCATAGGAACAACATCATTTGGACCTTTAATTCTTAATTCATAAAAAGGACTTGTACTTGTTATAATATTATTTTCATCTCTAGTTGATTCATCAATGTTAAGTATATTGCTTAGAGCTGTTGAAGATTGTTCTTTTGTTAATCCGGTAGGTAACTTTTGCTCTTTTACCTCTTTAACAGGTCTATTAAGTATTAATCCTGGATCAATAATATTTGTTTCCACAGAATCAAACATATTACTTATAGATTCATTTATATCAAAGCTTTTTCCTACATTAAACTTAACATATTGTGATAGATCTTCGTTTGATTCTAAATACTTAGAAAACATACCCATATAGCGATCTTTATATACTTTTCTTAGTTCTGCTAATTCAGAATCTGTTTTACCTGACCTATAGGCCGCTTCATAAGCCTGCTGATATTCCTTAAAATAACTGTCATTTTTTGCATCTAAATCTTCTTGATAAGCAGCTTTGTTAAATACTCTAGTGCTACCTAAATCTTTTAAATTTATATTGCCCCAACTTCCTGATAATTCAAAATCTAAACCTTTTGTTTTTATTTGAGGTTTTTCACCTTTTAATATCGCCGTTCTGAGTGCGGTTAATTTTGGATCATTTCTTAAATCCCACTCACTATTATCAACAGCCATTATTTCTCCTAACTTCGCGAAATTAGCTTTAGCTAACTTTATATCTTGTAGTATTTTAGCTCTTTTAGAGGCGTCAGCTGTAGCAAAATCATTAGAATCTATATAGTCGTTAAACATGTTTATTGCACCTTCACTTACAGCTGTATCAAACCCGTATATTGGGCTCATATCTGCCATACTGTACGCGGCGGCAAGCGCATCATCTTGTTCTTTTGCTAATCTTTCTCTTTTTTCTAATTCTGCTTGAAACGCATTTTGTTGTTGAGAAAAAGCTTGTTCAAAACCCTTACTAAACGCTAACGGATCAGCGGGCTGTATCATTGTTGGATTTCTATAGCTCATTAATTCCCATATTTAAAATTGATTGAAGAAAAAGGACCTCCATATTGGTTTGCAAAAGAAGAACTTAAACCACTAGCTGCTCCTGTGCTAAAATTAGTAGGAAGATAACTAGAGGCACTACCTAAAGAACTTGTAACGCCAGTTGCGCTACCTCCAATAGGATTTCCCGTAAATGGATTTGTACCGCCCAAAGCTTGAGCGCCAAAACTCGCTGCTACACCAGCTAATTGCCCTATAGACTGGTTCTGTGCCTGTCTTGCTTGCTGCTCTATAATACGCTGTTGATCTAACATGCCTTGAGTTCTATCTAATTCGGTCATTTCTCTAGACTCTCTAACACCGAACATAAATGATTGTCCGGCAGCTTGCGCTTGTTGCACTCTTCTGGCCTCACCTAATCTAGCCTGCTGTAAAGCTTGCTCTCCAGAAGCCCTCAACTGAGCGTTCTGTGCTTCTTGTTGCGCTATAGTAGCCGCTATACCTTGTTTTGATCTAGCCGCTGCTTGTGCTAAAGCTGTAGCACCGCCAGCACCAGCTCCAGTAGCTCTAAGGGTATCTAATGTACTTGCTAAAGAGATGTCAGTTTCCGCGGCTTGCATTTCAGCAGCCTGAGTAGTTACTTGTAAGTTTGCAAAAGGATTTGATATTAAAGACGACATATCTTGCACTCCAGCATACGGATCAATTATTTCTTGTCTATTAGCTTGAAGTCTTGCTAAATCCTGATCATATCGAGCAGCTGCTCTTCTTGCATCTCTTTTTTGTTTACCTGCAGAAAAAGCGCCTATAAGTGAAGAAACTCCTTGAGCTATACCAGCGATAGCCAAAGGAGCAAGACCTTTTTGAATGCCTTCTGGTCCAAATAAAAATTCTAAAATAATTTCTTGCATTTTAATAACTATTTACATTATAGTTTGTTGATATAGAAAATAACTCTTGGTATCCTGGTTCTTCATTATTAAGCGTTACTTTCATAAAATGACCCTTAACACCAGATATATCTTTACCAAAAACAACCTCGTTTGATTTAACTGGACTGCTATTTATTATGTTTGCAAAATACTTTTCATCGTATTTTTTAAAAGCAGACAAATTAATAATAGTATCTGTGTCAGCAACAGCGTTAATATTACTTTTTATCTCTAAACCAGTATCTTGAGTATCTGTTTCTATAGTACTTATATCCCATGTATTTGTTCCTTCATAATTAATAGTATAGAAGTTTTTGTTTACAGAGGCATTTTGGTTAAATATAAGTTCTATCGTCGAAGCGGCGGCTGTTACTCCATAAAAAGTGTTATAACTTTCTGTCGCGTTGTGCTTGTACAAATGACCTTTGTTGAAAGTATAAAAATTACCATCTATACTACCTCCGTTTTCTTGTATATAACTATATCTTGAAACCCAACCATTGTTTGATTCATCAAAACCTAAAGTAACGCTAGAGTCTGAATCAATAGTTAATATATATTCCTTGTTGTAAATATCCCAACTACCTATAACTTTATTTATTGTAGGATTGCTTAGTTCTTCTCTAAAATAACTACGCATGCCATAATTAGATATTTCTGTAATACCATCACCAGAAAGCCTTAAAACAGCTCCTTTCGGCCTATCAACAAAGTATTTTCTACCAGCATAAACAGCAAAGCTTTGAGGATCTTTACCTATGCCATAATTTGTTGCAAAACTTCTTTCAAGCGTTATCACATTTTCACCCTTTGTTGTTAAGCCTTGACCTTCTGCCGTGTATATAATATCTTTATCAATTAGCGCTTTAGAAACTTTTTCTTCTTGAAAGATAAGTAAGTTATCTGTGTCAGCATAAAGTTTTTGTATGGATCCATGTGTTGGGTCTAATGTTCTTGTTATTGCGTCTCCAGATGGAAATTGATTGGTGTTGTTTACTTTGGTATTATTATTTAATACGCCAGAATAAATTAAACTTGATTTTCTATTAATAAGTCCATAATCTTCATTAGTCAAGTACGCTTGAACACCATAGTCCATGCTTGTTTCGTTAAATCCGCCTTTGATTCTTGATTCTTGCCAAATAACACTAGGTTCTGAATTTCTTGATGGAGTTTTTAAATTTATACAATTAAAATAATTTACACGTACAACAAATTTATTTTCATTAGTAGCGTTTTCTAATTCATTAATTAAACCCTGCGTGGCGGTCTCGTAATAAATATCTATAACAGATTCAAAACCTTTTGTTTCAAGAATTCCTAAATCCGTATATTTCATGGACAAAGAGGGTTGGGTGCTATAAAGCTGAACACCGTACTCTCCATCTATTTCTCCTAATAAATATTTATTTTCTTTTTTGTATATACCAAACAAATCAGTGCTTGCATCTAATATGTCATTATTTATAACGGAAAAATTGTCTATATTTCCTATACCTGTTATTTTTACTGGTTCAAGATTTCCATAAACAGGGGATGCCAATTGAATATCTGTAGACGTCGAACTAGTTGCGTACGTGTCGTCTGTAACGTTTATATCTATTTCACCTACAACAGTTATAGCCGCCGTGCCAGAAATCTCAGTTAATGACACCGCTGATCTACTTGTGTCTGCCGGAATTACAAGATTATCGTATTGAAAAAATACTACTATAGTTTGACCAGTGCTTGGTATGCTTGACGGTGCAAAAGTTATAGATACGTCTGTTGGATCAAAATCAAACTGCGAAGATGATTGCTCAACTCCATCAACAAAAACAACCACGCCAGTGCAATCATTAGCAGTAAAACCAACAGAAAACGTTCCGCCGGTTGGTGTACCATCGCCAGCAATGTTTGGTTGATCAGCGTCTGGTATTACGCCGTTGTTTATTACAAACTTACTTGTTGTGCCGTCTGGAAACGGAGTAACAAGATTTTCAGTTTCATTATATATATGAGATACCGTTGCGTAACCAACTATATTTGTGAAATTGCCAACAACCACATCTTGGCCTCCAACTTGATTATTATTTGCAAAGTCGTAGTCTATTGCGGTTTTTTTAATTGGATCTGAAGAAGACGTTGTAGTTTTGTTAAAGAACGATTTATTTACTAAAGATATAGATACTTTAGTTTTTGTAGAATTTATATTTGTTTCTGAATTATAAGTAGACGTGTCAATTGGTATTTTATTTATGTTGTCTCCAAATATTGAAAAATAAGTTCTACCATTTATATGCGCGAATCCAGGAGTGTATACGTTATAATATTCTTGTTCAGCTTGTTTTACAACAACACTGTAGTATTTAAATCCTTTATTTTTTATATAATCAATATTACTATTAAACTCTAAAGCGAGTTGTAAATTGTAATTATCTTCTACTATTTTATCTAAAGTTATTGATTTATTTTGCCCAAACATTACGGGAGATGTTCTTCCGTAATCGTCGGAAAAAATAATACCAACCTCGTATGTTCTATTTGATTTAACGCCTAGATAATTTATATTCTTTGGCTCTGTTTTTACAACGAAAGGAAGTCTTTCACGTGTATTAATATCAAAACCTTGCGTGAAATTACCATAAACAACTCTATTACCAACTATTTCTTGAGCAATAGCTGTTTTAGGTACTTCATCATAAACCCTTATAAGTTGATTTTCTGGAAGTGTTATTTTTGGTTTTTCAGAATTATAAATAAAAGCAGGAACAGCTCCAAATTCATCAACTTGCACGCTATCTAAAAGCATCACAGCTGGAGAATCAGAAGATTTCATTAATATATCAACCTGGACAATGCCGTAAGATGTAGGAAAAAATCCTATCGCGCCTCCTGGACTTTTTGCTTGAATACTTATTGTTTTGGCTTTATTAGTTAAAAAATCAAGCTCACCTTTAGAATAAGCATCCTTAATTTGATCCTCTGTTAAAACATCAGTGTCTAGACCAAAAACAATATTTGAAAATGGAGAATAAACAGAATAAGTGTTATCTGAAAACTTGTAACGATATGCAAATCTTACAAATTTTTCTTCAATATAATTACCAGCGTTAGGATCAGTTGTTTGAATTGATACTGTTGGGGCGTGTTGAGGTGCTGGTTTGGCAACTGTTAGGTTGTATTCTTCAATAGAGCTAGAATCATAGCTAATGGTAGTATCTATTTTTCTAGGTTCATTTACGCCATCTGTAAAAAACAAATAGTTTTCTACAACATTAGCTTGCACAAAAGAGTCTCTGTCAAAAGCTAAAACGTCTGAAGAAATAATTTCAGAAGCTACAGGAGGATTTGCTTTTTTATCGTATTTAATTATTTTGCTTGAAACACCAACATTTTGATGTACAAAATAATATATTACGTTATTTTGATCATCAAAGCAGCTGCCAATTACTTTAGCACTATCATCTAAAGTAACATCACCACTAACTTTTTGGTTTCCTTTTATATTTTGAATAACACCAACATCGGCGCCTTCAGATTTTGTAACCTGTATGTTTAATGCATCTCGATACTCGCCCTCTGGCAGTAATCGGTCATCAAGACTTTTATTCATCTTTCCAGCAAGGAAAGTATTTTTAATCTCTGGCATTTAACTAGTGTTTGATTTGTTTTGATTTACCTCGCATAACCTGTGTAAGCTCTGGTAGTTTTAAATCATATAGCCTAAGTTTCGCATTACGCATTGCTGCTCTACGCTCTCTTCTAAATCTATTTACAATGTATTCAGGAACTTGGGTCATTGATGAAAGTATAGCGTGGGCCACGTATTTGTAAATAGCTTCTTCGGCTAATTTATGTACTTTCATTTCTTTATCTGTACCAAGTCCGTCAGATATATACTTTATAGTAATAACAGATCCAATTAAATTGCTTGTAAAGTGTATTGTTCCAGAGTTTTCGTTGATTATAAAATAACCATTAGCATTCATTTCTTCTGGATCTCCACCAAATCTTTTACCAAACTCAACAACTTTTTCTCCCGGATAATTAGAATTATAAAAGAAATTATCATTAATGTTTGTTTTAGAAAAACTGTTAAAGTCTAAAGACGTAAATTTGTCGTCAGTAATAGAAGTCGTGGTAATTAATCCGTCTTCATTATCGTAAGTATAATTAAAGTCACTATCTTGTGCAATCGCTTCAGACGGTTTAGATGTAAATCTACCTCTTGGAAGAGGATGCTCAATACCTTGATTGTCTATATAAGATATGGCTACATAGTTAACATAATCTTTAGGCATTGGTATTGATAAACTTGGACCAACTTCAACCTCTTGTATTTTTTCTACTTTAATTATATCAAAAGCAAACTCTTGTATTGCTCTTTTTGTATGAAATAATACGTCAGTTCTTTTTGCTCTGTTTATAATTTTACCATCTCCAACATATCCAACCATAAAGTTATTTACAACGTCTGCTAAAGATGTATATCTGTAATTACCGTATTTCTTTTCTTTTAGAGCAACAATAATTTCATCTTGAGATTCAAGAGTAATTAGATTTGAATTTATTTGAAGTGTGTTATTAGAAAGAGTATAGTATTCTTCTAAATTAACACCCACCAGCTGTGTACCGTCGTCTATTAGTTCTTCATTAATATAAAGTCTAATATCATTTTTTGTCAATGGAGACTCGTACAACGTAACCGTATAACTATACAGTGGCGTAGCTGCTACAATAAATCTCTCAGAGCCTGCGTAATATTTAAAATCTGTATAATCGTTAGGTATTAGTCCCATTTATTAAGAGTTTTCTAAAGTTATATTATTTGTTTCTTGCTGCTGAGCAACTTGAATCACTGTAGGATCTTTTATAACAACACCAGCTAAAGCAAGAATTTTGATTACTAAGCTTGTTTCTTCTGATTGATGGAGTTCAAAATCTGTTGAAGCGCCTGACGCATATATATAAGCGCCTGCATTTGTTTCACCAACTCCAGGTATTGTATAACCCCATACAGGATCTTCTGGAGTTCTAATATAATCTATTACACATCCAGTTATTGTATTAGGTAAAATATTAAAAACCTCTTTATCAAAATAATAAACAGGGAAATCTTCTGATGGCGCTGTAAGCTTAGAAGATGACATGTAAGTGTAGTCTGATTTTTTAACTTTCTCTATTTCAGCGCTTCTATCTATTGTGGCTAATTGTATTGTTCTGTATAAATTGCTTGGCGCAGAAAATTTTCCAGCTGCAACAGCCACAATGCTGCTTTCAGCAAATAAATCTATTTTTTCTTCAATATTGTCAGCTATATCACCGTATTCGCTATTAACACCTTGTATACTGCGCTTGGTAAGCTGTCTATTATAATCATAAAAAGACTTTTCAAACAAGTCTAGTTGTGCCTGTCTTCCAAGTCTATTGAACTGATCTGGTGTTAAGTAACCGCGTTGTTCTTTGTTTAGAATAGATAAAACTACCCTGTAAACTTTATTTACGTTTATAGCCATTTTTGTATATTAAAAAAAGTGGGGCCCGAAGGCCCCGGGCTTTTTATTTTAATCGTTTTTCAATTGTTTGATAAACTTCAACACCTTCGTCTGTTTTAAACCAGGCGGCTAATGCAGAGTAAGGGTTTTCATCAAATGGTACGGTCATTAGTATTCTACCGTTGCTCGCCCATTTAAATGTTCTTTGATCATCTGATAATTTGATAATATTTTCCTCTACTGCTTTTACCGCGATGTTTCTAACACCAACATTTTCGTCATTAGCAAGTTCTATGAACAGTTTTGGATTTTCCTTGACAAAGATTAAGAAATCTCTTTTAAGCTCCTTAGAAGTCATCTTATTGACCTTAGAACCAATCTCTACACGCATGATAGCTTCCATCATTTCGATATCCATCTGATTTGCGAGCATCAAGGCTTGAATTTCGTATTCTATTACTTCTAATTCATCCTCTGCTTCTTCTACTGGATCATACTCGTAGTAGATTTTGTCTCTTTGAGGATGATATAATGATAATAGTTTTTGTAATGGTTGTTTTTCTTTTGGAACAACTAAAGCTCCGTCTTCAAAAACAATGTGTCCTAATCTTTCAGGACCTGCAAATTCGTCTACAAACGGTGTTTTTTGGTTTGTAGTGTACTTAAGTTCTCTTTCGTAACCTTTTTCTTCGTCAAACCAAAATATATTTTTTGATTTAATCGTGTACGTTAATGGGGCAATGCCACCTTTTAGAAGATATACTCTATCTTTTACCTCCCAATTATCTTGCTTTTTAGCCATAATAAAATATAATATAAAATAAAAAAGTAAGAGTTACCCCTGCCAAAAGACAGGGGCAAACCTTACAGTTGATTGTTAGTTAAACAATACGAAGTTGTTAGCAGCTTGAACTACTAAACATCTTTCAGATAAGTAATGTACTTGCATTACATCATCTCCAGAAGTAGTAGCACCACCAACAGATCCAGTGATCCAAGACTTCATACGACGATCATCAGCCTCAGAAGCGCGGTAACGAACGTGTAGGAATGGACGCTTGATGTTTTTACCAAGAACTTGATCGTAAACAGAAGAAGTTCCAGCAGGAATCAATACACCACGTACACCGAAGTCAGCAGCTCCACGAGTAGAAGCATCGTTAAGGTATTTCCAGTCAGTTTTGTAGAAATCGTAAGAACCTCTGCGGAAACCAGAGAATCCTAGATTAAGAGCCATATCGGCAGAGTTGTTGAATACTCCGAATGAAGTACCGTTTTCGTAGTTAGCGTTACCAATACCAGCAAGCATATCGTCGATAGTAAGGGCTAAATCGCGGTTAACGAAAAGCATGTTTTCTTCGATAGCACCTTGTTTGTCAAGAGCTTTAAGAAGATTGTCAAAATCAGCTAGGTTTGCAGCAGCAGAACCAGCACCAGTTGAATCAACACCAGCATTGTAGTGTCCACGATCTTGAATAGCAGCGAAAAGACCTTCTGTTCCAGAAATACCATCAAGGATTTCAGTTGCAGATTTTTCAGCTTCAACCAGAGACATTTCTAAGTAATCTTCGAAACGCTTACGAGTATCAGCCTCAGCCTTAACATACCATAGGTAGCCTGATTGACCAGCCTCACCACTTACTTCAACCCAACCAATTTGAGCAGCATCAGATCCAGAGATTTCATAGAAATCTTTAAGGATGATAGGCTTATTGGTGTAAGATTTGAATTGTGGCTCGATTTTTTCGGTCATGCTAGAAGAACCTTTCTTAAATTCAGAACCATAAACGAAAAGAGTTACAGCACCAGCAGTCATTGAAGCACCAGCAACAAGAGCACCTTTGTAACCTTTTACTTTGATAGAAGTAGAACCTACTTCAGTAACGATAGCTTTAGCAGTGATGCTTCCATCAGTGATAGCTACAGTTTGGTTAAGACGTACAGCGTGTCCTGAAGCAAGACCACTGATAGAGTTAGTTCCACCATCAGCACCTGGAGTTGCGATATCAGCTCCAAGAGTTCCAGTGTAAGAAAGGTGTAGACGACCTTGCTCTGACCATACTACTTGATCAGATGACATAGGCATTTCAGCACCTACCATTCTAAGGAAACCACCGATAGAGCGATCTCCGTATTTTTCTACTTCAGCTTCGTAAAGCTCAGGTAGATATTGTTGCGCCCATCCAGCAACAGCGCTTGAAGTAAAATCAAGGTAGTTAGTTGGCAAAGCGGCTTTTTGCGGGGTTGGAGTAACAACTCCATTTCCTAATGTAATAGCCATTGTTTAAAATTTAGTTTTTGTTTAGTTTTTTATTTTAATTCTTAGTTTTGAACTATCATCGCCAGAAACAGCTCTCACTTTCATTCCTCCGGCATCAACAAATCCTTGATTTATTTTTCTTGGATCCATGTTGATATTTTTAGCTTCTGCCTCCATTTTCTTTACAGCATCAGCCATACCTTGCTCATAAAAATGATTTGCTATTTTATCAGCGTTTCTAGCAGCAAACAAAGCTTTGTGGTAACCTTTGGCATCTTTTAGCATATTGTCTTCGCCTAAGAACGTCTTAAACGCATTTAAAATATCGCTTTGCACCTGTTTGGTTTCTTGAACGTCATTCACTTTAAACCTATACGTGTTGTCTCCAACCTTGAAATCAAAACCTTTGAATTCATTATTGAAAACTTGATCGGTTTGTTTTGTGAAATGTTCAGAAACTTTGTTCTGCACAGCAGTTAGTTCTTCCTGCTGTTTTTTATAATTGTTATAAAACTCTACTGCTTCTTTTTGTTCTGGGGCTAGTTTTGAATTTAATTTAATTTCATCGTAATATTTACCCTTTAAATCAATAAGAAAGTTTCGAGCTTTAGCAATTTCTTCTTTATATGCGAGTTTTTTTCTACGTATATCTCGCTCGTCATCCACGTCTTCATCGAAAGAAAAACTATCTTCAATTAAAAAACTAATTTCTTCATTATCTAAATGAGGCTTAGTTTGTTTGTAGTATTCTCTTAACAAAGTTTGCTGATCAACAGAGGTATAGTCCGTGTTCAGCCTAACGTAGTCTTCTAAACTACCACCAGTTTCTTTCATAAAGTCTATGACTTTTTGAATATTCTCTGGAAGTTCTATTTGTTGAACTACTTCTTCTTTTTGTAGCTCTGCTTCTTGGCTTTGGGCTTCATACTGCCCTTGCTCTTGGGTTTGTTGCAACTCGGCATCTTGATCTTCTTTTATTAGTTCTAAGACTTCTTCTTTTTGTTCGGTAGGTTCTTCGGTACTCCGTACTTCTTCGCCCATTTCTTCGCCAGTTTCGGCTCCTTCAGAAACAGATACCTCATCTGTGCTTTGCTTTTGAATGGCATCTTTTGGTTCGTTTAAATTAACCTTGTATACACCATCGTTTTCTTTTGTTGAAAAACCAGAGTTTTCTAAAACCTGTTCTTCTCTTTCAGATGTACTTGGCGTATCATCGTTTACTAAGTTTACTTTGTAATCTGACATAATATAATATTATAAAATAAGTTGTTTTTTATCTAGGTTCAAATTGCTCAAGGCCGAAACCACCTAGCGTATCAAATCCAGCAGATTCAAAATCTTTTGGACCAACATTTCCTTTTCTTTGTTCTATAAGTTCAGACTGTTGTGTAGCCTGAATTTTAGTACGCTTATCTTTTCTATCTTCTTTATAAGCTTCTTTACCATTAATCACTTGCATTTCAAGTTGTTTAAGTTGCATGTTTAAATCAAACTCATGAAGCATTAATTGTTTTTTAATCTCGGCCTCTCTTTCAAGCTTTTGCATTTCAAGATTTGCCTTAACCTGCTCTAATTGAACTTTTCCTTCAGTAAGAGCCTGTTCTTTTTGCATTTCAGCAGCGGCAGCTTCTTGTGCTGCTCTGGCATTAGAATCTGATTGAGCTTGAATATTTTCTAATTGATTAACTCTATCTTCTTCTGATTTCTTACGTCTTCTTAGTTTTAGAAGTTGATTTGCAAGTTTTGTATTTTTTATATCTCTAATATCAATAGCGTCTTCAAGATATATTTGATCTCTTTGTAATGCTACTTGTATATTGTTTTCGAGTAATTGTTTTTCTTCTTCATCTGGAGCGAGTTCCAAATAAATGCCAAAATCGTGTAAGTGTAGTTTTTCTATTTCTTTTAACGTACCAACATTAAACTTGCCTATACCAGCCACAAACGCAGCTGTTGTATTTGAATATTGTAAAACATCCGATATTCTAAGAGAAATAGCTTCAGCTGTTTTAAGGGTTAAATATAATCCCGATTGTAACACGTGTCTTGTAGCAGTGTTTGAATTTGCGGCAGCTAATTTTTGAAGACCAACAAGAGATCTTTCATCTGGCATACTACCGTCTCTAGCCTCATTGAGTCCTGTAACATCACGAATCATTTGTAGGTAATAATTGTAGGAATTTATTAAAGCGCCTATTTTATTACCACCAGCACCAGACTGTAATTCTTGAACAGGTATACGACCGTGATTAAACTCACCGTCTTGCGTCATTGATCTACCAATTACACTACCTGTTTGAAAGTACATGTTTAATGCTTCCTGTGGATTATAATTAGTTCCATTACCTAAATCAATTTCAGCAATACCATCGGCATCAAGATAAACGCCATCTGGTACCATACGAGAAAGTACTTGTTGTAATTTTAAATGCGTAAGTTGAATCATATCAGCAAACGATGTCATTCTACTTACAAGCGATTCAATTTTACCTTTATAAATTCTTGGCGCTACTATATTGTAAGACATTTGAACTTTTGTAGTATCAGATTTTGGTCTTACCATATTCTCGGCAAGTTTCCATTCAAGAAGCTTGTGATGTCCAATTACTTTTGCGCCAGTATATAATACCTCTATTGATCTAGACACTTTTTCAAATCTAGCTCTTGAGTCGCCTGGAGGATTAAAGGTGTCATCTTTTTCTATAGCTTTAGCTCCGCCGCTTGATGTTTCTTTTATTTTATATACTTGATTCTTAAATGTTTTATATTCAAAATAAAGTACGTAAACGTAGTTTCTATCTTCAGCATCAGACGAAGAATAAGACTTGTTATAAAGCATAGAATTACTTCCACTGCCTTCAATATCTTTAATATCTTCTTCTGTTAGGTCTGGGTATTGTTTTTTAAGATCTACAATACTTACTCTGCGTATTTCACCTACATAATATAAATCATCAAAATAAGGTGAATCTGTATAAGAATAAACTAAATCAGCTGGATCAACGTATTCTAGCTTTATGCCTTCAGATGTGTTAAATGTGTTTTTAACACAAGCTATACCAACAACGGTTAAATCATAATCAAGTCTTTTCTTTAACAAGTTGTACTTGTTGTAGTCTAAAACATTATTGATTGCTTCTTCTTCTGCTATCTCTATAGACTGCTTGTAGTCTAATTGCATATGAAGTTGTAGTTCTTCTGTTGATTGCGGAAGATTTTCTTGATCTGTTTTAAACATGTTAACGCCAAACTCTTGTTGTATAGTTTGAAGTAGTTCAGCGTTTTGCATATCTCTCAATATGTCATTCAAGTAATTTGTTTTTTCTTGAACAGCTGCTGGATCTTGAGAATAAGCTTTAATATCATATAATCTTTCGCCAATACCATTAACAACAATGTCTACAAACTTCGGAATAATAGGTACTGGTTTCCAGTCTAAATTAAGATAAGACAAGTCGCCGTTAATAGACAACTCATCTTTATATTTCTGTATAGACTGTTCACCTCTAGCGTAAAGTCTTAGCCTGTGAAAATTATCTCGGTTTGCATAGAATCTAACACTGCCAGAATCTCTCTTAAACCATTCGCCTTCTATAGCCTTAGCAACTTCTAAGCCATACTCAAAGCTAGCTTTTTCTCCGTCACTAACAGCTTGGCTAGGAAATATACCTCTAGGTAATACTTTTGACATTTATTCTATTATTTTTGAAATGTATCCGTTGTTATTATATTTTTTAAATTCAAAACCCAGCGTTACAGCTTGTCTTTCTTGCTTAGGCGTGTATAAATGCCTGTTGCAGGCCATTATAGCTAAACCAGAAGATATAGTTGCATCAAACTGTGTTCTTTTATTTATATCAAACTTAGCCCAGTCATTAAGTGTTTTGTTGAAATACATATTACCGTAATTGCCTTCGCTAGTCTGACCTACATACTTTTGTATATAACTCTCTATTGCAGCAGCGTGCGCTTGTTTAATGTCTTCGCCTGAGTTTGGTATACCGCCTATCTCTTTTTCTGTTGTAGAAAGCTTATTATATGTTTTATCTGGCCTGTTCATTGAATACCCTCTATATCCCCTGCGTTTTAAATAATATAACAATCTTGGTTTGTTATTTTCCGCAAGCATAGGCATACCGTAAAATACTAATGCCATTAAAACGTCTTCAAAAAACATTTCAGCAGTTTGAGGTCTAGCTATGTATTCTAAGAAAAAAGCATTAGGTGGCGCATCTTCCATACTATACTTAGTAAGGCCATGTAGCGCACCCTTAGATCCTCTACCGTCTACTGTTCCAGATATATCATAGCTATCGCAGCCAAACGCGCCTATATGCTCGTTTCCAGGATACCTAATACCATTTCTTATTTCGTATTTATTCTGTAAACTTAGAGGCGGTATCCAAGAAATATTAAATCTACCATCGTTGTTAGGCGCAAATATAACCCTTGTATCTTGTATGCCATTTTCCCACTGGAAACTACCTTTGGTAGTAAGACCTTGATACTTTGCTTCTTCATTAAAATCTATTTGGTCGTATATTCTTGCCAGGTTAAATACGCTGCTTTTTGTTTCGTCTCTAAACGCGTGCTCCTCTGATCGAGGAAACTGTCGGTAAAATTCATTTAAAGCGTCTTGATCTTCTTTTAATCCTGCAACTTCGTTCTCCCAATGTTCTATTACACCAATGTCAATACTCTCTCCCATCGGTCCTTTAACCGGCGTTTCTGGCGTATCGAATACAGGTATTCCATAAGCATCGATGAATCCTTCGTAGTTCCATTCCATAGGTATGAACAAACTATATAATCCACTGCGAGTCTGTCCATTGCGGTTTCTTTGCGTGACATCTGAATCGTAATAAAGCTTTTTAAAGTTGTCTCCTCCTTTGTCCAGCGCATTGGATGTTGATCCCATCATACATTTACCAATGATACGACTACCTAGTCTAAGGCACGTTTTTGTTACGCGCCAGTTGTTTAATATATTGTCAGGCCTTTCCCACTTACCACTTTCATCGTGTACTAATAATGCTAGCTTTTCACCATCATACGAGTTATCACCCGTGTTTTTCCAGTCAATCGTGGTATCAAGTCCTTCGAGTATTTCTTTTTCTTTATTCTGTATGGACTTTTTTGTAAGCTTTGAAGCTGGAACCCTATATGCGAGTTCTGACTTCGGCCTGTCCATACCGTCTTGTATTGGCTTAAAGAAAAACGGATAGTTGATTGATATGGGCACAACCTTGTCTGTAAACATCTTTTTAGCATCGGATCCAGACTTTGATAGTATACCAAACCTAGAATCTGATGTAATCGTAGCAAGGTTAACAGTTTCTGCACTTGACATAAATGAAAACCCAGAACGTCTGTTTTTAAGGTAACACATGCCGTAGCACCTCTCGTCAGCTTTACATGCCTCCCAAAATATAAAGAATAACCTGTTTGCTTCACGAAAATCAGGAGCACCTACATCTATCTTGCTCCATTGCAGATACATGTAATGTGTCCCTGTTATGTATGTTGGTTTATCCTTGTTTAAAAACCAAAAACCTTTTTCACGTCTTTCAAACTCTTCATCTATATACTCCTCCCACGTATCTTTAAACTCAGTAGGAGCATCTCTCCAATCAAATATAGTATTTATACGCTGCAACTCCTTCGGGTAATCAAACCGTTCCCATTTACTGGATTTGTTGCTATACACATCCGCTTGCTTTGGCAGCGCAATATGCAGGTTTTGTATTTCGTATATATCTCCTATCTCACCAGTCCTACTTATAACTACAATACCACACTCTTTATCGTAACCGTATTTCCAAGACTTTGCTTTATTTCTACGGTGTATTGTTGTTAGTTTGACTGGCTCAACGATTTTATATAAGGTCTGTTGATATTCCATTACTTGCTTCTTCTTTCAGCGAAACCTTTAAAAGATTCTTTCTTGTCTTCTATAGGTTTATTTTCTAACAATGCTTTCTCGTTTTCAATACGTGTAAGTATTTCAAAAGCATCAAATATTGCTAATTTTTTTGTAGCTGCAGCATTTTTTAATCTATCTGCAGAAACATCTTCTTCGGTATTAGTGATAATCTTTTCTTCAGCTACCCGTATTAGCTCTTCTACCGCTTTGTAACCAGCTTGGATTATATTCAACTTCTGTTCCTTGATATTCATATTTAATACAAATTGAATTAGTTGGAACCCTGTACAACCTTTCGTTGTCTATGATAAATTCATATTCGCTATCAGGTGTAAATCCTATAAGGTCATTTACTTTTATACCATTTTTAGCAAGCGTATTATCTGCATATTTAATTATGCCTATAAGCTCTTCTTCTGGTTCCATAGAAAAAAGCTTTCTATTCTGTATTGGTTTTACAAAACAAAAACCATCTAACGCCTTCCATTTATCATTTCTTTTATACATGAATACTTGATCAGGAAACACAAAGTATTTGTCTTCTTCGAAATAACTTTTACTATTCACCTCTTCTCCTCTGATATTATGGAAACGTCTAAATACGTTGTGATGAACAATTACTTCATCTCCTTTTTTAATACCAGTCTTTTCTAGTATAGGTGTTTCTAATACTACGCCTACGCGACTGACAAATTTGTGATCCTGAAGTTCTGTATTCAGTATAAGATCTATATCATTTACTCTTGTTGTATTCTGGTACCTGGTTTCTTTTGGTTCTACTAAAAAAGCATTTAAACTTCTCATCTAGTATTCAAGATTATATTCTATACTTATCGCCATATTTTTGTTAAAATCTTTCCAAGGTAACACCTCGTTTTGTTTTGTTATGTAAATAGTATATTTATATTCATCTTCAATAATGTCACAAATAGTGTGACCACCATATACTTCCTGCCCTACAGCGTAGTGCATAGCCGAGTCTTTGTAGTCTCTGCCTACGCTTATCTTTCTTATTAAATTCATATTATATTAATTTATAAAGCTATCGCTTATTACGAGCTTTTGGTACGCAGTTAGGAACCTTACGGCCTCCTTTTTTCTTCATACCAATCATCTCGTAGCCTTTCCAGCAAGGGGATTTTTTAGCTTTCATTTTCTACCATTTTACTTTGTCAGCCCAGTAAGCCGCAGACATTTTGCCTTTACCAATGTTCTTAGCATGCCGCGCTTTAAAACTCTTGCGTCGCGCTTTAGACTTTGCATCAGTTTTGCTTCCTGCTCCACTAACTCCTTGCTGCCCAAATCTAATAATCTTCTCTTGTCCATTTGAACATGCTTTTACTACATGCGATTTAGTTGGGTGACTTGGTGTTCTTTTCGGCTTGTTACAAGCCATTTTAGATTTATCAAGTCTTGCCATTATTTTACTTTAAAGCTTTTTTAGCGTTTCTAACTTTAGTCTTTGTGTTTTCTACTTTTTCACTGACTGTGTTTTTAACGTCTTGAACTTTTTCTTTAACGTCGTCAATTTTGTCTTCGATAACATCTGGGATAAAATCACCATCTTTATCTTCTAACAAACCTTTGCTTTTAGCTTTCATAGCCAAAAACCACAAACCACCGATTACTAGTAGAACAACTAATAAAATTAAAATTACTTTCATACTTTTTAAATTTAGATTTATTTACATTTACCTGCGTGAACTTTTCCGCACTTTGAACACTTCTTTTTTGATCCCGATTTTTTAGTCTTGTTGTAAGGCATAATTTAGTTTGGTTTTTTTGTTAATAATCTTTTTACCATTACGTCGCATTATCTTAACGTAGTCTGTCGTGTATTTTTTTTTAATGACAATCTCAAGATCATCATTAGCGTAAACTTTCTGAATAACGTTGATAATTGGATTATCCTCGCTAGACTCTAACCATTGAGTCCTAGATGTTATATCTTCTGAAGACACGACCTTCACTGAAGAACAACTAGCCAAAAAGAAAGCTGAAATTAGTAATAGTTTTTTCATCTTTCTTTATCTTTAATCATATCATCTATAGCTTTGTTATATACTTTGTCGCTATAGCTTTTGTTTTTGTAAAAAACATTAGACTGAGTAATAGGTATATCTTCTTCACCTAACATGATTTTGTATATCCTGTTTATCATCAATCTAGTTTTCATCGATGTTTTATAAAGTGCGTACTTACTGTCTTTTCTATTACGTTCTTTCCAAACATCAATCCATCCTTCTGTTCGAAGTCTTTCCCATCGATGCTTGTCCCACGTGTACGTAAATACACCATTTATAAAGTCGTCTCTTTTAAAAAGACCTTTGCAGTCGAGATAAATAAGTAATTCTAAATCGGCATCTTTTAAGCCGTATTGCTTACAAACCCATCTTCTAATTAATCTATAGTATTTAAGTAAATTTAAATCCCTTAAATCCTCTGCTGAGAGTTTCATACCACAAGCACAATATCTTGTTGCCTTACAACGTGGTATAACTTTTCATTGTATTCTATACCGTGTCCAGCGTGTCTGTCGTAGTATATAATATCATTTTCTTTTATACCCTCAGTTAGATTACCAACGCTTAGTATTTTACCTTTTAAGTATCTAATATCGTCAGTGTGCGTATCTGTTATAAGAAGACCGTTTTGTTTTTTTGGTTCTTCTTTTATTTTCTCTATAACAACATAATTATTTACCGCCCTCATTGCTCTATCCTTTTATTACTGATAACACAGTCTGCAGAAATAATCGTGTTAACTACACTTACAGCATTTTTTAGCGCTGTCTTTGTTACAAGAACTGGATCTATAATACCTGCTTTAATCATATTTACAGGTTTGCCAGTTATAACATTTATACCCCAACCTTTTCTATAAGTAAAATCGCTCGGTACTTCTATGCCAGCGTTTTCTAATATTGTACTAAAAGGTGATAACAAAGCTCTTTGAAAATAAAGATCAACATTATCTTTTGAGTTCATCTTTTGTATTGCATTAATCAAAGCAACCCCACCGCCAGGCACAATACCTTCTTGCAATGCCGCCTTAACAGCGTAGATAGCGTCTTCCACCCTATCTTTTTTTTCTTTCAACTCAACCTTACTATTCGCGCCAACTTTAATAATACCTACAGATCCAGATAACATCGCCAATCTTTGCTCAAGCTTTTTCTTGATATAAGGATTAGTTTCATTTTGTATTTTCTTTTGTACAGTATCTATACGGTCTAAAGCTTCTTGCGGTACGGTTTCTATTGTTATTACCGTGCTATTTGCATCAGTGACACTTTTAATAGCTTCACCTAATACTTCAGGTTGAATCAAATCAAGATCATCACCTAACTGTTCATCTATAATAGTTGCGCCAGTTAATGCAGCTAGATCTTCTATTGTGTCTCTTTTTGTAGAACCAAAGCCAGGAACATCAACAATGTTAATCTTGATATTACCTTTTACTTTGTTTGTTAATAAAGCAGCGTATGGTTGTTGTTCAACTTCTGCCACGATTAATAAGCTGCGCTTTTCTTTTATAACATGTTCTAGTACAGCTTGTATTTTTCTTATGCTAGGGATTGGTGACGCTACAATTAGTATGTATGGATTTTCTAATTCAGACTTGTCGTTGTCTTCGTTTGTAGCTAAGTGCGGTGATTTTAAACCTGAGTCAAACTGAACTCCATCAACTATTTCAAAGTATGTTGTTTCAGATTCAGACTCTTCCATTAAAACAACACCGTGCTTACCAACTTTGTTGTATGCTTCAGAAATCATACTACCTAAAACTAAGTCGTTGTTTGTAGATATAGTAGCAACATCTCTCAACATACTTCCTTCTACTTCGATTTTGTTTTTATCTAAATATGTATTTACAAAATCTAATCCAGAATTATAAGCGTCATGAAGTTCCCTTATTTTGACACCATTGTCTAAGGCATTTTTTGCCTGTCTTAGTAGTGATTGAGCGAGGACGGTAGAAGTTGTCGTACCGTCACCCGCTTCTTTCACTGTATTTTTGGCGGCTTCTTTAATTAGTGTAGCACCCATGTTTTCAACTGGGTCGTAAAGTACAACCGATTCGGCTACAGTAACACCGTCTTTAGTTATAACTGGTTTACCAAGAGCATCTTCGTAAATTACACACTTACCTGAAGCGCCAAGGGTTGACTTAACAGCATTAGCTAGTTTGTCAACGCCACTTATTATTTTTTCACTGGCTGATTCGCCAAATGAAAGATCTTTAACAATCTCACTTGGTTGATTATATTCCATTTAATTAAATTTATAAAAGTGTGGTTAGTTAAAGGTTTTTACTACTTTGGGTCCTTTCAAAAACTCAAGTCTTTTGCGATAATGCTCGATCGATGCGTCTATTGCAGCTTCACAAGTTTTAATTGTTTCTCTGCGTGTTACATCAACCCATTGTCCATCATGCTCGTACTCGGCCTGGTAATACCCATTTGGTAACTGAACAATTCTCCAGTTCTTTTTGTCAGCGATGTGCTCCCAAAGCGTCCTGGTTTCTTCGGGTACTCCTGTATCGCCTTGCGACCAAGAGTAGGTTTTGTAAAAATAGGTCATGGTTTTGGTTATTGGTTTTTTTAAAGCTAACCAATTAAGCTTCGTCTTCGGTAATTTCGGTGTAAGTTCCGTCTTGGATATTGATAGAAACTTTACCGTACTCTTCTTCTAAAGTTGTTTGCATTTTTTGAAGTTCATCTTGAGCAACTACTAGCTGATGTAGTAAAATGTGTTTTTGCCCTTCAAGCGTTCCAATTTGTCTTTGAAATTCTTGGATTGTTGCAATTTTCTTTTGAAGATTCTCTAATTGTTTTTCTGTGATCTTTGACATGATAAAAAATTATTTGATTATAGTTTATATATTACTTATTTTGCTGTTGATTTAATTTGTTTGCACTCGATCTGCTATAAAATATATTTTATTGTCCATCTTCTTGTAATTTACGTAAAAAACGAAACATAGCCATATTTGCTAGATATTCTCCTTTATTTTTTCTATTTTCAGGATTAACAAGATATTTTGCTAGCTCTTTAATTTTTTGTTCTAAATTTTCCATACTATACTAATTCAAACCAAACGTGAATAACATAATTTGAAAGTGTAACTTGATAATTTGCTGCTGGTTGATTTGCTTGAATAGCCCAATTATATTCACTTTGGTTACCAATACAAGCATCATAATCATAAGCTTCAAAATAAGTTTGGTTAAAATATGATCTAATATAAAAATCATTACCAACAGCCATCGTAAAGTTATTAGTTGTTGCTGTAGTGTTTACTACTTGATTCCAAGCACTTCCGCTTCCGTTGTTATATTTAGCGTAATTAAGGCTAACTCCATTACCACCAATAACTTGTACTGCATTAAACGCGCCACTTCCAGTGTATAAGTTAGTGTTACCAGAAATAAATTTTATCTTCATCACTTGCGTAGCTGAAGTGTTATTGTTAAAAGTAAGTGGTGGAGTAAAAACACCTGAAGCTCCAAAGTATGCATAAAATGCCCAACTAGGATCATCATTATAATAAATACAATAATATGTATCTTCCTCTAAATATAAGCCATATAAATAAGAATAATAATTATAATTATTTTGACTCCAAGAACTACCTTGAACACTCCACGATACAACATACGGATTTGAAGCAGTTCCTCCTCCACTTATAGAACTAGCACCACTTACATAATTTGGCGGGGTGTAAGAAGAATACCCATAAAACTCAGACATAGCATCTGGAGTTCCTTTTCCAGCTGCGGCAGACAGTGTTCTTAAAGAGTTACTTGAACTTCCAAGCTCTGTTTTAATCTGCGATATAGATATTGCTCCACTACTCTGTAATGCCATTATGCTTCTGGTTCTACAACAGGAGTAGCTGATATTAACCACTCAAGCTCAGTTACTTCTTCGTTTTTGGGTGTTAGTTTCTCAGCTATAGCTTTAGCGATCACCTCATCCATGTGATCGGTAGGGTGGTTAGCTTTAGCCCACTCAATTACATCAGCCTCAGTGAGCGTTGTAATCTCGGTAAAGTTTTCAGGATTTGGTGCTCCAACAGGGCAAGCGCCGTGAAAAGTGTGTGACTCTCCAGAGTCTGCATCTGTTCCTGTGTAGTCAAATCTAATGTGTGTGATTACATTTGACAAGCCGTCAAGCGAAGGTGCTTTTTTCAAAGCCGTAATCTTCCATTCGTAAGTTAAGTTCATATCTAGTTGTTTATGTTATACAAATATAGTAATTACTTGTTTATGAGTGCTTTTAATTCTTCAATTTGTTGTTGTTGTTCTTTTATGGCTTCTATAAGGAGCGGTACAATTTTTTCATACTGAACAGTTAAGTAGTTTTCTCCAGATCTTGAGTTACCTTCTTCGTCTGTATCAAATGGTGCTGGTCTAACAGCATCAGGAAGTACAGCTTGCACTTCCTGGGCAATAACTCCTACATCGTGTATTCTTTGTCTTGTGTAGTGTATTTCTTCAAGGTTATCTTTCCAATCAAAAGTAACACCATTAAGAGATTTTACTTTTTCTATAGCGTCCGGTATGTTCTTTATGTTTTCTTTTAATCTTTTATCAGATGTGTTTGCTGTTACATCTCCAACGAAAGTAGCGGCTCCACCACCAGAATACAAATTATTAGTTAGGTTCCATGTAGCAGGCCATTGTCCATTAACTTGTGTCCAAGTAGTAGTATCATTTCCCCCTCTAAGAACGTACAGTAGATTGGAGTTACAATGAAGCATTGCAGAGTTGTGGTTTGTATCTCTTAGTATTACTGTAGGATCGGTACCTCTAATTACAAGTCTATTTGAATCAAAATAAGTATTAGTATCATTAGAGTCATAGAATATAGGAGCACGAGATGAACCTGGTGAAAGTGTATATGAATCATAAACCTCAAATTCTACATTATTATTACATCTAAGTTCCAAAGGACTAGTTCCAGTCTGTGTCCTAACCGCCCAATGGCCGTCGTTGTCTAATAATCCAAATCCACCTGTGCTACTATATATAAAACCTCTTAATATATTTCCGCCATCATAAAATTTAATACCGCCGTAAGAAGTATTACCGTGTTTAAAATTTAAATAACTATCATTTCCGTCATCATAAAACCTAACGTTATCTTGGAAGTGTAACTGACCCACATAATCAACGGTTCCATTATTCATATCAATTGAACCAGTCATTGTAAGAGCGTATCCTGACTGAATAGCCTCGCCACCTATTGCTACTTGTCCTCTTATAAGTACGTCATTTGCATTTTCTCCAAGATACATTATTTGTCCGTTTGTATCTCCATACCAGTGTTGCGCTTGAAGCACAAAAAAAGCGGTATCGTATCGTGGTGTTGCAGAGGTTGAAGTAGATTTAAAATCCACTCCTGTTATAAAGTTTAAATTACTTGTACCAGCGGGATCTACATAATACCCAGTGTTAGTTAAAGCATAATATGTAGGCGCTTGTACGCCAGTTTCTCCAAATAATCTTCTACCTCTAAAGCGATAATCTCCTGTATCGCCTGGTTCACCCCAGTAAACACTTTTACCAGTTTCAAAATTATAAACACCAGACGTTACACTGCTGCTACTAATATGAGGTATTCTCCAATACCCAGATCCTGCAGACACTTTATAACTAGGATTACTAAGATTGGTAAAATCACCAGTACCGCCGCTATATATAGATGAAAAAGTAATCGTACCAGACGCCGTATCTGCGGTATCGCTTCTTAAATACTTAGGATCAGTCTGTGTTGTTATGTTAAATGAAGTCAAATACCCCGCACTTGCATGGTTACCCCAACCGTACGCAGTATTCCAATTACTACTGTTATTTGTAGTGGTGTACCAAGATGAAGTCGTGTAGATAGGATCTGTTTCAGTAAACGATGTCAAGTATCTATTGTCGAGATCTACGGTAACTGTTTCGCCGCCAAACCTTGTAAGCGTTAAGACGCCATCGGAGGTGTTAAAACTTGCTGAGGATACATAATCATTGGCATCAGATAGAAATGCTGAGAAATCAACTGTAAATGTGCTAGAATCATCTCTAGTAAACGTAGCCACACCTGTACCTCCGTCTAATGTACCAGAAACTAATCTAGCAAGGTTAGTATCGTCAATATATTGCGCTAATGATAAATCAGTTGTAGTAGAATCTCTATTTGTTACAACGAGTTTTGTGTTAACTGTATCATGTGTTATACTGGTCACGTAATTGCCAAAGTCAGTGATATCAGATTCCGTATGGTTATGCCCTAATAATGAGTATAATCCAGCGTGATCACCCCAATTATACGCCGCGTCCCAATTGCCAGCATTATTAGTAGTTGTATACCAACTTGAAGCTACATATATAGGATCTGTTTCTGTAAATGATGTTAAGTATCCAGCGCTTGCATGATCACCCCATAAATACGCGGTATCCCAATTAGCTGAGTTGTTAGTTGTATTAAACCACGATGATGCTGTATAGTCTAAATAAGGTGAAAGATCAATATTGAACGTTGTTCCAGCTTCATCAACATACGTAAGGGTATTATTTGCTAAACTTAAAGTTGTAAGCGTTTCACCACCCGACACTTCTGCTCTAGTAATATAGTTGTTTGTATTAAGGTAGTTTTGTATACGTGCTTCAGAGTAATAAAGATTACTACCCTCGCCGATGTGGTCTGTTGTTATACCGTGATTAGTGTGTAGATTATCAACTGTTATAACACCGTTAGATACTAACTTTACTTTAGTTTGTGCCATTTAATTTGTTTTCAAGTTCTTCAACCTTATTTGATAGTTCTTTAACTGCTTCGATAAGAAGTGGAACTATTCTTTCGTATTTAACCGTAAGAAAATCGTGATCAATACCTGTTTTTTCAGTGTAAGGCGCATTCATTGGCGCTGTCATTACGGCTTCTGGTAATACTTTTTGCACTTCTTGAGCTAGTACTCCTACTTCATGCATATTATTAGGGTGGAAATTATATTCTTCTTGTATGTTATCTACCCAATCATAAGATACGCCAGATATTTGTTTTACTTTTTGTATAGGACCGTCTATAGGTTTTATGTTTGTTTTAAGTCTTTCATCAGAAGCATAGGCTATCATGTCACCAATAACTCTCAATGTACCAGTGGTTGCTCCAAGTTCCATTACAGCAGAAGCTGTAGCTCCACCACCTCCGCCGCCTCCAGTTTCCCAAAGCCATCCATAAGTAGAAACACCTTCCATTCTAGAACGTAACGCCCAATTAGTAACAGTCCCAAGACCGCTAGGAGCTGTTAGATTTCCATTAGCGCCGCATCCAGTTTGTGCGGCCGGAGACATATATATCTGCCAGTTATAATAACTAGATGAGTAAAAAGATATACCCGTGCTTGGGCCTAAGTCTCTTCTTAAGTTTATACCATTTCTTGCCTCAACATCAGCTAATATAGATCTACTTGCGGGATCTATATAATAACCTGTATTGTTAGAGTCGTAGAATATAGGTGCTCTAAATGAATCGCTAGAAAAATGAGCTCCAACTGTGGTAACATTGCCGCCAGTCTCAAACCTCATTTTTTCTGAACTATTATAAGCTATTCTAAACGAATCAGAAGCGCCGTTGTCGACTAATAAATTCCATTTATTTGTGCCGTCAGAAGAATATAAATTTAAATGATCTTCCCAACCAACACCGCTTGCTACTATATTAGTTTTTCTTATATTTGATGTACTAGCTGGATTTACATAATAATTAGTATCATTAGAGTCGTAAAATATAGGGGAACGCATTGAAGCGGTAGACGTAAACACACCATCCGGCGCCATAGTATGTTTTATAGACCAACTCTCACTATCTGTACCAGCTGCATAGTAATGCTGTATGTTTCCAGCGCTATCCATGTGATACAGCCACATACTGTTAGATGAAGTGCTTCTATATTGCACGCTTGGATATGTACCCCTTATAGTAAAAGCTGCTGTATATGGTAAACCATAAGAAGACCAGTCTCCATTTATTCTTAAATGATTTATATTTGTTACACCGTTAGGATCTACGTAATATCCAGTGTTGTTGGAGTCGTAGAATATAGGGGCTCTAAAATCTCCAGACGCCGTAAAGGTTGGACTTGTTGGAGCGCCAGCATAATCTGCGAATCTTGATGAATCAACCCTTACGCCATAAGTACTTGAGCCATTCCAACCCATTAATGTAGGATATGTCGATGACCAACTAACATCTGGATTTGTGTTATTTTTTGCAATACCACCTGGAGCGATTGACTTAGATGCATCAAATATAGTGTGGTTATTTCCGTAGTTCCACCAACCTAATTGACCTACTACATCATCTATAACAGTTCCGTCATTCCAATCTGTTCTTCCTCTTTCTGGAACATAATCGTGTGTGTGTGATGGTAAACTTGTCAAATACCCAACACTAGCGTGGTTGCCCCAGCTATACGCTGTATCCCAGTTTGATATCTTAGTATTGTCTTGCGTCCATTTAGTCCCTATAGATGTACTTACAGTTGTAGCAAAGTTAGGGTCATCTCCTAATGCTGCAGCAAGCTCGTTTAATGTGTCTAATGTTGTAGGGGCTGAATCAACTAGGTTAGCTACAGCTGTGTTCACATAAGTTTCTGTAGCATATGATTGTGTAGCGTGATTACCCCAAGAATATGCGGTATCCCAATTGCTAGCATTGTTAGTTGTGCTGAACCAAGAAGAGGCAGAGTATATGGGATCAGTTTCAGTGAACGAAGTTAAGTAACCTACAGCTGAATGATCTCCCCAACCATAAGCCGTATCCCAATTTGTTATTTGAGTAGAAGTAATTGCAAAAGCATCAGAAGCAGTAAAAATAGGGTCGGTCTCTGTAAAAGACGTAAGATAACCTACTAAAGCGTGGTTACCCCAGCTGTATGCTTCATCCCAGTTAGCCGTGTTGGCTATTTCAGTTGTTGTTACGTAGTTATTTGTAGTAAGGTATGTACTTACTCTGGCGTCAGTATAAAACAGGTTCGTACCTTCAGATATATGATCTGTAGATATATTATGTAGCTTAGTGGCAGTTACTGAGCCGTCTGCAAGGTTTACAGAATGTATTGTACCTTGCGCTATTAAATCCCCTGTTACTTTTGTATTCGCCATTTATTATGGTTTTATAGGTCTAGGATTATTGGGAAATTCAGGATGGTTAGGATAATCTCTTAATTCCTGTCTATATCGCATAATAGCCTCATGTTTAGGATGATCAGTTAGTGGAACAATATGATCTGTTGCGTCTAATTCGCAATCTCTCCAGTATCTATTTCTAAACTCAGATTTTCGTGAATCTTCAAGTGTTATAAACCTATTCATTTTATAAAAGATATTTTATTGTCCATTATTTTAGTTTTACGTAGTCGTATGTTCCCGTGTTTGTCTCTAATCCCATTTTCTGCTCTAAATCATATCTCCACAAATCGGATGCCGAAATAGGAAAAAAATATTGATCGTTATTAGTTAATGCGCCTGTTAAAGTGTATACGCCACCGTTTGATGTAATTTGATTACTACTAAAATCGTGTGAAAACACAATAGAACTTACATCTTTAGGAGTTTGCATAACATAGACTTTAAAAACGGCATTTGATGAATCGTAAGTTATTAGTCTATTAGAGCTTATTGCCTGAAGAGTTCCCGTAGTTACAGTTGAAAACGTAAACGATGTTATTGAAGCTAAAACTCTTGAATGTAAATCATACGGAGTAGTTAAATCAAAAGTATCAATAGTTCCCGCATCCGCATAAAAATACGCCTTTGTTCCATCATCAGATATTCCCATATAATACGCTGCGTTGGCGCCGTAATTAAAACTAGCATAAGATGCCCCTGAAATTGAGGATACATCATAAGCTGCGGGTAAAACAAATCGTATCATTGAAGCCTCGCTGCGAGCATATACAAAAGCATAATGCGAACCACCATTTGACCAAAAACTTAATCCCGTTCCACTAGTTGTGTATTGGCTGAAAGTTATTTTTTGCACCCTATTACCCGCTGTAACTAAATCGTAAGGAGTGCTAAGGATCATTTGTTGAAAAATCCACCCTGCATTAAATGCAGTAAATATAGTTCCATCTTCACTAAAACGCATTGCAAATTCAGAAGGAACATTATTCCAATTTTCCTTTCCTTGACTATACAAGTATATTTCTTGCTGTATTGCGTCAGGATATGTTGCAGCATCTGCATCTATTAAATTTCCTGTTTTTAACCAAACACCACCCGATTCGTCTGTATATTGTGTTTGACCGCCTACTGCTAATCTAGCTATGCTGTTTACAGGAGCACCTCCACCTCCGCCGCCGCCTGATATTAAACTTGTAATTGAACTCATAATTTTATATTTGTTTTATAATAATATCCATCCTTTAGCAGCGCCGCTGTAAATGAATTCTACACTCAAGTTATCTACATCTATTGTCAGATCTTCCGCTAATCCCGCAATTAAATTACCATTTCTTGCAATTACCGGCGTTGTAGTACCGCTCATATTTGAAACCGCTACCTTGTCTCCAATGCCTGGACTTGCTGGCAAAGTTAAGGTTAAACTAGAAGTTAATACATACAGTCTATCCTTAACAGCCGTGGTGTTTGTGGAAATAACTGATATGGTATATTTTTTATCATATCCAGCACTTGCATGGTCGCCCCAGCTATATGCTGTGTCCCAGTTCGTGCTGTTTGTTAAAAACGTGTCAATTTCTGTTTCAGTATAGTACCTATCATCGTGATTATGCGAATCATAAGCAGATTTAAAGTCAGAAATATCTACACCGTCTACTGTTCCTGATGTTGTAATATTACCAGTTGTAACATCACCAAGTGTTTTACTGTTCTCCCAGACACCTGTAGTGTTATTATACGTTAGAAGATCTTTGTCTGCTGGACTAATAATACTTACATCGTGTAATTCACCGAGCTCGTGGTACCACGTAGGGCGAACGAATAACACACCCTCTGCAGGATGTGACCGTATAACCGCTGCTACCTGTATCTTAGCGTTAGGTGGGGTAGGCTCTGTGTCTGTAAGTGCGCCGGGAGTAGAACCTTCAGAGTCAAACCAAAGTGTATCACCCGCTGCATAAGCGTCTGTAACTAGCCCCGTAATGTTACCGAACTCTACAACATACCCGAACTCGTTGTTTAAGAAATCTTGATTAGCAAGGCCAATAAACAATTCGTGATCTGCTTCAATAGCAGCTTGCGTTGCTTTTGTAAACAAAAAGTGATCACCTTCAGCTCCAGCAAACATTACAGCATCACCTTTGCTTATAACACCAGTAGCTTTACCGTAAAATAATATTTTTTGCGCCTCTTGTTTTCCGTATGCAGAGTGTATTGTAATAACTTCTATTTCTACAGTATCTGCAGGCGCTGCGTCAAAAGAAAGCGTAGTACCAGAAACAGAATAGGTGCTTTTAAACTGATAAACACCGTTTAAAAACACCATTGTCTTGACTTCATCAGAAACAGTGTGCGCTAAAGTAAAGTCTGTTAGTACACCATTTCCCGTAAAGTTATCTTGGTAAATTGTAGTAGGACCTATAGTAATACCTGATATTGTAATTACCTCTATACTATGGTTTAATTCTGGTGCTGTAGAAAATGTAATTACATTGCCAGTCACACTATAAGTGTCTTTTTCTTGATAAACACCGTCAATGTATATTTGCGTTTGATCCTCAGTTGTAACATTATTCTCCATTACAAACTGCGTCTCAATACCGTCGCCAGTGAAACTATCTTTGTATATTACTGACGCCGCACTACTGCTTCCACCAGATTGATCAGAAAAAGATAAATTTCCTGAACCATCAGTTACAATAACCTGCCCGGTTGTTCCATCCGAAGCAGGTAGTGTGTACGCGTCGTTTATTCTTATATTACTAAGAAAACGATTTGCCATGTTTTATTATGCTTTTGTAATCATAACTCTGTAGTCTTCGCCTGTAGCAGGAGCTGTAGCAAAAGTTACGGTTACGACGCTTGTGCTTGTTCTTACGACATCTGCGTATACTGTTTCAAATGTAGTTTTATCATACAGTTGAACAATTACGTCTCTTGTGCTATGTCCGTGAGCAATAGCAAACGCAACAGTTGCATCATCACCAGTGATATCGGCAGAGCTAGAGTTATTTGTGATTTGAGTCGCTACATAGTCTTCTGTAGCAATATTTTGGTATGTATCGTTATCTGGGTCAATTTCGATTTGCCATTTATCAGCAGTTTCGTTCCAGATTAATTGTACGTTATTATCTGTACCTCTTTCAACCTCAATACCAGCATTTTCTGTAGCGCCGTTTGCTTCGTTGCTATTTAAAATAATGATATTATCTTCAATGAGTACGTTCTCAGAAATTTTAGTTGTAGTGGCTCCAGATACCGTAAGGTCACCGTTGATTACAATATTGTTGCTAAAGGTTTTATTGCCAGCAATTGTTTGATCGCCCGATGTTCTTACAACAGTTGCATCAACATCAAAAAGAACATTGTCATCAGAAACAGTGGTAGTAATACCATCTCCACCTTGAAAGTTTAGCGTTCCACTGATAAGTGAAAGCGTATCAGATGTAGCTCCGTCACCAGAGATGTTTAGCGTCGTACTAATAGCTGAAGTACCAGCAGCTGTTAAACGACCATCAGCATCTACTGTAAATGTTGCAATGTTAGTTGAATCACCATAGCTACCAGCGACTACGGTTGTAGCAGCGAGTTCATCAGGACCAATTGCTCCATCTGAAATAGTAAGTTTCCCACTAGCAAACTCAAACTGAGTAGTTTCGATGTTTACAGAAATAGCATCAGCAGCTACTGTGATACCATCTCCTTGCCCAATGTTAAGTGTAACATCATCAATGCTACCACCACCTGTTAAACCAGCACCAGCAACTACGCTTGTGATATCACCAGAAACGTGTTTCCACACTGTTCCATCGGATACAAAAAGCTTGCCACTTGCGGTATTAAAATAAACACCACCCGCAGGCAATACAGCTGGTTCTGTACCTAGCGGATGTATAACGGCATTTTGTAGCTCGTTTGCGCTTAGGTTAATACTTGTTAAAAATCTTTGTGCCATAGTTTAGTTAGTTTAAATAGGCTTTACCGGAAAATGATCCACTAAAGTTTAAAGTTAAATTGTTTTTATCGTTATAAGTTACTTCTCCAATTACTGTTGTACCAGCTGAATCCTGTACAGAAACAGATGGATTTTTATTTAGCCCGTGGCTAATAGTCCACACATTTGACGCTGTATTTTGCACATGTGTGTAATCTTTGTCACCAACTGAAAAAACAGCGGCAACGCCTACATATTCTAAATCTGATATGTAACCATTTGAAGCTATATACGCTACAGTTATTCTTATTACATCTCCTGAGTAATTATTAATTGAATCTACGCGGTATGTTCCAAAGTATGTTGTATTCTCTGAACTGTGAAGTGTCAACACCCCGTTTCTACCAACAATTTCAGAAAAATACAAAAGCACGTCATTGTTAGACGCGTTGTATTTGTTTATATATATTGTTGTAATATCTTCAAACAAAGAATTACTAAGGTTGTTGTTGTTAAAAGATATTTCACCCCTAACAAGATTTTGGTATTGTTTTGTTCTTCTATATTGATAAGCAAACTTATCACCTAGAATAGCGTCCTGCTTGCCAAAATAACTTGTTAAGTCTTTCAGCATAAAATTCCTGGTCTTGCCAGTAGGTGAATCTGAACCTATAACGTAGTCACCACCCGTTACATTTTCGTCAAACTTGTATTTGCTTATTCTTGCCATTTATTTTTTATTGTTAAGTCTTTAAACTTTTTTCTCTAACCCAGACTATACAAATCCATTTTTCACCATCTTCAACTGGTAGTCCAGCATGAAGGCTATCTTGATTTGGAGAGCCGTCTTTATTTAAATTATCCCACATTAATAGTTTTCCTAAATGCGGTTGTATTTTTAAGTCTTTTTTTGGAAAATATGTTTCACCACCTTTAAAATTATCATTTAAGTAAAACAAACAAGAGTACTTGCGTTGTCCACCAATTTTAGTTGTGCTTTCGTAGTAATCTGTATTTGGATGAAAAAAATCATGATGAGGTTTGTATTCTCCACCAACTTCGTACTTGACTACGTGAAGTGCTTCTTGGTTTTCGTGCGGTAAATTTGTTTTATTAAGAATTATACTTTTTATTTTTAAACTTAAAGGATCATTATCGAAAATCCAAGTCTGTTGTGCTGTCCTGTAATTTTCTCTGTGCTCACCAAGAACGCCAGCTTGCTTTAACTTGTCTTTGCTTTTATTTATTAATTCTTCGCACTCTTCTTTAGTTAACTGATTATCAAACTCTTGCACCATTGGTTTGTCTTGATATAGCGCCCGCTTGTCAATATCATCCCACTTACCTTTTGGACAGCCACCAATAGCTGGGGTAAATACCTTGCCCTTTAAAGCGCAACCACAAACTGAACACCTATTGATACCTAAGTTTGTGACCTTATACTCACAACTATTACATATTTCTAGTCTTTTTGAAGCAAGTTCAGCTTGTTTTGTTGTTGGATCCATCGCAATGTTCCAAGCCTTAAAAATTTCTTGTATTTTATTCATGATATAATTTGATTACAGTAAAAGCTGAAGAGAAAGCTACTGCCGTCTCTTCAACTTTTTTATGGTAATTCGCAAGCTGCTTCACATTCTGCTAGTGTTGCATAAGTTCCAACTGTTGTTGTTGCCTCAACACATCCGCCGCTCTTACAGTTCCATCCCCCTGTTGTTGGAGGTGGAGGTGGTGGTGGCGGAGGTGGCGGTGGTGCTGGACAAGATCCATCCACTGTCAGGTTAGCAGAAAGAACTGATTCCGCACCCACAGTCCAGCAATCTGTATAAGTACTGCCATAACCTACAATAATAACCTCTGAACCTTCTGGATAACTTTGGCTAAGCGGTATTCTACCAGTTGCTGTTCCGTCGTTTTTCTCAACAATTCTTGATATATATACTGGAGGACACGACGTCGCTGAAACAAGGGTTAATGATGCTATAGTATGTTGACCAGCATTTGTTGTTGTAGAATTAGTATAGAAGTAATAATTTCCAGAACCATCAATTGCTCTTTGGCTAGAGTAAGGAACAACATCTGCTGTCATTACTAGAGAACCGTTGTCGCAAGATTCAAATATATAGTATGTTGGAGGTGGAGCTACATAGTATGTTTGAGTAAGTGGTATACTGTCGCTTGTTGTTCCACCACTATTACCCATGGAAATGCTTAAACTTTCCGTATTATCGCTACCGCCAAAGTTTGTAGTTAAAGGATAAACACCTACTTGGAAAGAACCAGCACCGTCATTTGTTGCTTCTGCAACCCAAGGTCCGCCGCTAACTGTTAAAGGAACATTACCGTCTGTTTGTACTAAGCCAAAGTCTGTTCCTGATAAATAGAAACTAACAGCTGTTGGTATACTACCTCCGGTGTACGTAGCTGTTAACGTTTGATAAGCACCACTACCAGACTGTGAGTAATCAAAATCTAATGAGCTTGGTGATACGCTAAATTCAGGCGCTTGAACGGGTGGAGAACCAACTGTTTGGTAGAATGAAAGCGTATTACTACTTACGCCTCCACCGTTTTTATCTACACGTATGTCAAAATACCTTGTTGTTCCGTCATAGCCGTTAGAGCCAGAGTAATTAGGATCAACACCAACGTAGAAAGAACCGTCGCCAGTTCCCGTGCTACCGCCAGCTAAATAAACCCAGTTAGTAGCATTGCTTTGATCGGTGTATGTTATATAGGCTGTCCAAGAAGTGGTGTAAAGCTCGTCTACTGTATCTACATATATGGTAATACCATCACCCTGTGGATCAACAGCTGTTGTAGCTGTACTAATAGTTATTGATTCGCTAATACCTCTTTGTAATGCCTGCACGGTACCAGATACCGTACCCGTATTGCTGTATCCTGGTGGAATTTGAACAGTCACTGTCGCGTTTCTGTATATATCACTTGCAACTAATTCAAACCTGTTTTCAGCTGCTATGTACCCAGCTCCATAAGCTATATTAGTTATTGTATAACCAAACGAGGATGATGGTGGCGTTATAGCTCCACTGTATGTATCTACAGCAAAACCCTGTATACCAGCGTCGCTAAACTCAAATGCTTCTAAATGAACGTAGTTTGAAAAGTCAGCGAGGCTGTCTCTACCGGATCCAGCAAAACCACTTTCATTGGCCGCTTGAAAAGCGCCGCTTAAAGACTGTGGTGATACGACATCGCCGTATTGTTCTATTTCATTTATTACATCTTGTAATGAAAATCCACTACTTGGTACCGCCATGCTCTAGTTCTTTTATTCTTGCTTCAAGCTCTGCAACTTTTGCAACAAGCATGTCTATATATGATACGGATTTAATACCGTTTTCGTTTTCTCTAATAAACTCTGGGTGTTCTATTTCTAATTCTTGGGCAATAACACCTACACGTTTATTTTCGTCCCCAATTAAATTATACGTCTTGTACTGTATATTGATTGGTTTTGGCTTGTATTCTTTTATATTCTCTTTTAATATTCTATCAGAACCAAGAATAAAATCTTGAGCCGTTAAACTGCCAGTGAATGTATAAGAACCGGTTGTCGTTATGTATCCAGCGCCGTTTGTTAGCTGGTTGTTATTTGTTGGTATAGTTGTTGAGTTAAACGCGTTTGCCCCAAAAGTGTACGACTGGCTTGCGGTTCCAGCCACAGAGAACGTTAACGTGTCACCACTTCTTGTTATGCCATTTAAGTAGTAGTTTGTATCAGTAGTAGGTCCGCCAGTTGTTATTTGTTGCCCGTTGACAAAAACACCTGTTTCATTAACTGTTAAAGTTGTAATTCCACTAGCTATTGTTATTCCGCTGCTTGAAGATCCTTGTAATCTATGCGCGCCGGCATAAAATAAAAAGCTATCAAAGCCAGAAGAGTATAATTGGCCTGTACCGCTAAGATAAACGCTGTTGTCAGCAACAAGCCTTACATTGTCCCCAGTTAACCATGCTGAAGGTGTTGTTAGTAAAAGCGTAGACACGGTATTACCAGATCCGTCTTTAGCTAATAAAGATACATTTTCTTGGCATATTAAATTAAAGTTACCAGTTGCACCGCTAGCTGTCATTGTCGTGTGGTCGTTTCCGGCGTCGTCTACAAATTTTATCTGGCCACCAAGCGAGTCAATATTTATAGCTATATTATCACTGTATATATCAACAGCTCCGGCAGTAAGTCTACCAGTAAACGTACCATCTACACCTTGCAAGCTACCTGCAAAAACAGCTTTACCAGTAGTCGTGTTAATTGTGAATTGATCTACACCGCTACCGTTTTGTATTTTAAAGTTATTAGTGTTGAATATAATAGAAGAAGTTGGTGGAAGACCAGGTTGGTTTGGATCTTCTGCAAGTAATTTCATGCTTGATATAGCATTTCCTGCGCCAACAGTAAGAGCGTAAGACGCTTTAAGACCTTCTTCTAAGCTAGCAACCGCTTCTGATGCTTGTTGAACACTCGCAACTAACCCAGAGTTTTCATCTCCTATAGTTGCTGTTAAATTACTAACACTTGATGCTATGGCGGCGTCTTCTGTTGCCCTTGCTGTTTGCTCCGCTGTGATGGCCGCAGCATTATCGCCTACTTCTGCTTCTAGTGTATCAACTCTTCCAGCTACTGCTGAATTAGCATCTACATAAGTTGTTATCTCTTGGTTGAATGTAGCTAAGTTTTTAATTACATTACCATTAGCGTCAACCATGTTAAACACGGAGTTTATACCATCTATTTTTTTAGCTGAAGTAGAATCCGCATCAGCATATGTTCTAAGTGATGCTATTACATTAGAATTATTATTTATTGTAAACGTGTCTGTTACAGGATCGTAAACACCAAATTGTGCCGTTAGTGTTGTAAGTTTTGTTCCTTCTGCACTTAAATCATCGGCAAGTAATGATACATCATCTTGCAACTGTGCGTTACTTAATATAAGATCACCTAACGCTTCAGATGTTGTTGGTGACCATGAATAACCTGATGGTGCACCCGCGTCCTCAATAAGAATATAAATAGCATTACTATCATTTGTGTCAATCCATATAGAACCAAGAGGATAAATAAGATCATTATTACCATCTAATATACCAGGCTCATCGTCTTGACGCAACGTAACAGGTATATTTGTAACCTGTGACTGTAAGTTTGATAACTGCGTTGCAAGAGCAGAACTGCTATCTACGTAGTTTAATATTTGATTTGAATATGTTGAGGTATTACTAAAAGACACGGAGCCGTCAGGATTAACCGTTCCAAATGAAGCACCTAGATTAGTAAGCTTACTTGCCTCTGCAAATTCAGAGGTATTAGCGGTGCTTAATACATCATCGGCAAAAGAACTAGAAATAGCCGTAAGGTTACCATTAGCGTCATAAGTACCAAAACTACTTGCTAGGTTGGTTACAAACTCAGCTTGTGCAAACTCAGACGTATTGGCTGTTGATAGTATCTGGTTCGCGTAAGAATCTGATACAGTGAGTAAGTTGCCGTTTTCGTCGAATGTACCGAAGTTACTTACAAGCGTTGTCACAAATTGCGCGTCTGCAAAGTCAGATGCTGTCGATGCTTGCAGTAGTTGGTTTGCGAAGCTTTCAGAGATAGTAGCTAGTGTCCCGTCGGGGTTATACGTACCAAACGATGCTGCCAAGTTCGTGGCGAACTCGGATGTTGCAAACTTATCTGTTGTAGTTACTTGCAGTACTTGGTTTGCAAAGGCCTCTGCTAAAGTAATTAAATTACCATTTTCGTCATATGTACCTACTGATGCAGCTAGGTTGGTAACGAACTGTGCGTTGGCATATCTATCTGACGCGGTTGTTTGAAGTACTTGATCTGCGAACGCTTGAGATAACGACGTTAAATTACCATTTTCATCAAATGTTCCAAATGTAGAAGATAGGTTTGTTTGGAAAGTAGACTGCGACAGCAGCTCGTTTGTTATAGTAGTTATACTTTGATTTGCGATAGATATAGCCGTCGTGTTGTTTGTTATCGTAGTAGATATAATACTAATACTGCTTTCTAGGTCTCCAATTCTGCCTAGCAGGTCATTAAGATCTATACCATTTACAAATCCACCAAAGTATGTCGCAAGGTCAGACAACCTGTATGTGCGCGTTGCGTATTTTTGAACACCATTAATGTTGCCCTCAAACGAAGAGCCTAAAAGAAGATCGTTGCCTGTAAGCCCGTTGTCCTTGTTGTAACTACTTATCCTTGCCATTAGTTTAGTTTACTTAGTATTGTTTTTCCTTGTGCCTTTGCCATGTCCACCGCGGTTTGCCTTAACTGATACAAACCTTCTAGTTGTGTGGTCATAGTCTTTGCCGTTAATGTCTTTCCCTGCTTTCTTTGCCGCACGACGCTTCCTCTGATTCTCAGCTTTCATTTCACGCCGACGATCAGTTTTAGCATAGGCTAAATCCCTGGCCTTTTTTGCGGCCGCAGCTTTTGCAGATAGTTTTTGTTTCATAAGTCTATAATCACATGCTAATTACTTGAATTAAAAACATTTTAAAAAAGTGTGACATTAGCCTCTACTAAGGATATCTTTAAAGGCTATTGTCACCCTAAAAATAATTGTTAGATGATAAGAGGTATAGTGTTATACCTATACAGAGCAAATACGACCCTATTGTGATAATGACTTTGAAAAGCCCCACGGGCCCCTTATTAGTGTTGTTTCACTGAAAGTTTTTAGGTTTTTACAGACTGGCTACGACTTAAATGAGATAATACTAATGAATAAAAACTAAATAATTAACTTAAATTAAATTTACACTTATGAAAACTAAAAGATTTGTTATCAGAAAAAACCTCATCGGTAAAGGAATCGTAGTTGAATTCCAAAAGAAAGACGGATCAGTCGTTAAGTATGATCACGACAAAGTCTACACAGCGAACAAAGATAAGTTCGAAGGTATGGAGTGTTTCAAAAAGTACAAGTCGTACACATCAACAAACAACCTACCTACATTTGCTCGGGAGTTCGTAGTCGAATAGACTACACTCCCACCCTTCGGGGATCTATGTACAATATGTAAAACTTTAACTTAAAACATTATGAAAAACTTTAGAGTACAATTACAATTTATAACTGACAAAGGAAAACGTTGGACGATCCGTAAAAGTTTTTTCAGTGAAATACACCTCAACAATTTTGTAATGTACATAGTACGTAACAAAGGATACCATCTGGATGAGATCTTCAACATTGAATAACACACCCTGTGTGTATAGCAATACAGATTAAATACGAGTATATTGAGATAATATATTTGAATAAAAAATAAATAATAACTAAATTAAATTAATCATTATGAAACATGTAGAATTACAAATCATTGGATTCACTAATCTAAACAACTTTTATGAATCATTAGATGAAAGTAAAATAGACGATTTCAGTGAACACTGTGAACACAGAGAAGAGAATCAAGAGAATAATATCTATAACATCCAGTATATTATTACAGAATAAATACGAGTACAACAAGATAATATAATAAATTAATAACTAAATTAAATCAATCACTATGAAACAATTCACTTATGACCAATTAATGGAATGGGACAAAAACGACTTAGTAGAATATATTTTAAATAATCAATAATCACTATGAGAATATTTAACTACATCATCGAAGAAAATGAAGATGAAATTAGAGATGAACTACACAGTCTATACATACAAGAGTATGATGACTGGAGTGAAGATGAAATAAATGATCTGATCGATCGAAAGATAGAACAGATTAAACACGAAATAGGTAAGATAATATAATAAATTAATAACTAAACTAAATTTAATAACTATGGAAACATTTACTATCAATGATGAGTTTAACAAGATCAAAACACAACTTTTGTTTCACCGAGATTACAACGAAGACAATGATCAAACAGTCGATATCACAGTAGATACAGACGCTGTAACAGAAGTATTCGCATACAGTTTACTTGGTAATATAACATGTACAGATACTACAGAGCGTTTAGAAACAGTGTTACAGATCTTTAAGCGTACATGTAGTTTCTACATCAATAAGTATTATGAAACCGCAGAGGTTACAGCAATACTAAGTATCGCAGAATATGATCTCGAATTGTTCGGTGCTGAAGCATACAATGGTTTTGACTACGACGGTCTAATGGAACTTGAAGACATAACGTATGATGAAGCAGTAATGCAAATGCTACTGTTCTGCATCGGTAGAATACAACTAGAGTTACACATGAGAAAATAGTAACTCATACATGGTACAGGGTGTAGCGAAGTAGAGTCGTTGCACCTTTAGCGCCTGGCTTTGAAATAGGGTCGGAAGAGTAGACTCCGTCATGCGCCTACCTCAAGGTGTATAGCAATACAGGGTTAATACGAGATCAATGAGATAATAATTCTGAACTTAAACTAAATTAATTATAACTTAAATTTTATTACTATGAAAACAAATCGCTTCGTAATCAGAAAATCATTACTCGGGAAAAAAGAAGTAATTGAGTTCACCACTAAGAAAGGTGAAACATTCAAGTACAATCATGATGAAGTATACAAAGCAAACAAAGATCGCTTTGAAAGCATGGAGTGTTTTAAGAAGTACAAATCTTACACCGCTACGAATAATGTTCCAACCTTTGCTCGTGACCTTATCATCAAGTAACGAGTAAAAAATACATTGCTCCTGACGGAGCGTGTATAGCACTTCGCTTTGCTTTCACCAGAATTACTACGAAGAAATAGGGTGACAATAGCCCCTACTAAGGATATTCTATAAGGCTAATGTCACACTTTTTATAATTCACACCTTGAAGCGTGGTGTTATGACACTCCTTACTTTTCTAAGTATAACTAAGCTATCCACTTTATACATACTAAATACGATGCTTCATTGATAATATATATGAACATTTAAACTACTCATTATGAAAATTAAATTAACTGCTAACAAGAAAAACAAGTACATCAAGTTAAACCACACTAGGTACTTTGTATTTAAGGTGGGTTCATTACCTAAGCACTTTGCAGAAGTTACCTCGGAAGCACCAGTTCGCTCATGGCTAAACTACAAAGGCTTTACTTTAATCAATGAAAAATACTTAACTGAGTCATTCACCTTAAGATAATCACTATGCGCCTAACAAAAGAAGAAGCAAGAATTGTATATGAGAACTTGAAGTTTTCACTAGAGCACTTGACAGATGACTTCACTGATGCCATGTGGATGGAGCATTACAGAAAAGATATAGATCTACTAAATAAAATAGCAAATAAAATATAACTATGTACACTACAGAAGAACTAGAAAAAGCAAACTTAATTGAAAAGTATATTGACTTCCAAGCAATATGCGAAGACTATAATTTAGATGAAGGTGGTTTATCACCTGATCAAATGATTACTCTTGAGGAAATACTAATAGAGTTTATACAACAGAACAAGTGGCATACAGACTAATTACGATCACTATTTGATAATATAATAAACTAAATAACTATGAGCAACAAATTCAAGTTTTACTTCGATCCTGACACCTTGCGAGATAACGCTAGTGCCACACCCAAAGAACTATTCATGTTCTGTTACCAAAACTGTGACTTCGAGGACGCTACAGACCTCGCTGACATCTACTCAGACTTTGTAGCACAAGTAGAATTTTATAATAATGAATTATAGTATGAATATAGAATCAGATTGCTGCGGAGCATCACCGTGGCTTAGTAATCCAGATTTAGGTATCTGTGGACGATGCAAGGAACACTGTGAATTTATAAATCTAGACGAGTTATGACACCACACTATTTTTATAAGAAAATCAAATCAGATAAGGACGCTAAAAGATTCATATGTGAACTGTACTTTGATGACAACATGTTTCACTTTGACAGCGATCCAGCAGATATCATAGAATTTGCTACAGATCAGCGCGCCTTTACAGACGAAGAGTGTGAAATACTACGACTTAGATTAGATGAAGTATTCGAGCACATAGAAGATCCTTTTCAATTATGTTTAGCATTAGTAACTGAAAAAGAATAATTATGGAACCAAAGAAACTTTACTGGAAAATAGTAAAACACATCAAATTCTTATGTGACGATGAAGACTACTTCGGTAGTGATCATTACGCGTGGACTGAGAATTTCTTATACGAAGAGCTTATCAAGCACAACTATTTAGATGAAGAGTTTTTTGACGAGCGTCTCAAGTATGATGCTGTAGAAATATGGTGCGAGGTAATCTATGCCCTCGGAGCGATTGACGTGCAGCTACGTAAAGAGCAAGAACTAGTAAACCCTAATCCAAACTAATATGAAAAGCAACAAAGAAGATTCAATACAGATCTTAGTATGGACGTTTAAAGCGGCACTGGCATTGCTGTTGTTCAGACTAATTACGATCGCTATAGGATAATA